>Ga0209379_10000290_pt1 | contig 47961 bp, 45 predicted proteins | sample tdDd001_FD_187124 | JGI IMG/M metagenome (GOLD analysis project Ga0209379, IMG submission 187124) | Marine sediment microbial communities from the Atlantic coast under amendment with organic carbon and nitrate - tdDd00.1 (SPAdes)... | ecosystem: Environmental > Aquatic > Marine > Coastal >... | reverse complement strand
ACTTCTCGAAGCTCTTTGAATCGCTGAGAGATCGTCATTTTATGGTTGATCTTAGTCGTGATAGCCGTCAAAGCATTCGTATTGGAAAGTTTTAGGTACCTGCCACGAGTCCCTGTTGGGTTAACATTAAAATGCACCTTACGGCCCGCTAGTGAAGTCAACGCTTGTTGGAGCGGTTCTTGCCCTTCATCCAATAGACCAGCATTAAGAATAATTCTAGTAGGAATCGTGCGCGCTTCGTTGTGTGCTAGATAATACTGACTCAGGAAGCTATAGAATACTTCCTCTTGCGTTGTATTATTCGGGATTTTAGGAAAATGACTACGACTTCCCAGAATTTTTCCTTGGCGAATCATTAAGATATGAATACATGCAATGCCATTTTCTTGAGCAAAACCCAATACATCCATATCGTCCATCGAATCTTCAGAAACAAACTGCTGCTCTTGCACCCGGCGAATCGCTTGAATTTGGTCTCTAAACCGAGCGGCATCTTCAAAATTGAGTGTCTTACTCGCCTCTTCCATTTTCTGAACAAGCGACTCTAGAATTTTTTGATCTTTACCCTGTAGAAACAGGCGTACTAACTCCACGATCTCAGCATAATCTTGATCGCTAATAACAGAACTAACGCAAGGAGCGGCACAGCGGCCAATTTGATACATCAAGCAGGGGCGAGTGCGGTTGCTATAAACCGTATCTTCGCACTGACGGACAGGGAAAATTTTTTGAATCAGGTGCAGAGTTTCACGTACCGCACCGGAATCTGGATAAGGGCCAAAATATTCCCCTTTGCGCTTTTTAGCACCACGATGCATCGAAAGTCGAGGATGTTTGTGACCACTGATGAAAATATATGGATAAGATTTGTCGTCTCGCAGCAACACATTGTACTTAGGTAAGTACTGCTTAATGTAATTGTGCTCAAGGATCAGTGCTTCTGTCTCAGTGTGCGTTACTGTGACATCAATTTTAGCAATATGGCTGACTAACGCCCGTGTTTTTTCACTGTCTACCTTTTTCCGGAAGTAGCTCGTTAGGCGTTTTTTAAGATCTTTTGCTTTACCGACATAAATAACGACAGCCTCGGTGTTATACATACGATAAACACCGGGCTGATTCGTTACTGTTTTAAGGAACGAAACCGAGTCAAATGAAGTGGTCACTACAACGTCTCGGTATCTAACATTCCATGACGTATCGCGAGATGGGTTAACTCTACATCACCACTGATATCGAGCTTATTAAATAGTCGATAGCGATAACTGTTCACCGTTTTTGGACTCAAATTCAGTTGTTCTGAAATATCAGTCACTTTTTGTCCTTTGGTGATCATCATCATTATCTGCAATTCACGCTCAGATAGATCGGCAAAAGGGTTTTCCGATGCTGGAGAGAATTGGCTCAGAGCCATCTGTTGCGCGATTTCAGGCGAAATGTAGCGTTGGCCACTGTTCACCACTCGAATTGCATTGACCATTTCATCTGGTCCTGCGCCTTTAGTCAGGTATCCGGCAGCACCGGCCTGCATCACTTTAGTTGGAAACGGATTTTCCGTATGAACAGTTAAAACGATGATCTTAACATCAGGATTGAATCGCAAGATTTTTTTGGTTGCTTCTAAACCACCAATACCCGGCATATTCATATCCATCAAAATGACGTCAGCATGATTACTGCGACACCATTTCACTGCATCTTCACCGCTCTCAGCTTCCCCTGCTACGTTCATTCCACGGACGTCTTCAATAATACGTCGTATCCCTGTGCGAACCAGCTCGTGATCATCTACAAGGAAAACACTTATCAAACTTGTATCTCCACACTATTTGTTCAGCTCTGTTAACTATCATCAAGAAAGTAACAGCATGGTCGCTTATTTTAACGCAAATTTGAGAATTTGCTTATTCTGAATATGTGCGCAAACGCAAAGTTTAGCAAGTACTTATTTTCAGAACTGCCGATTATTTTCATTGTAACTTTCAAATCAGTCACTTACATATCAAAAACTGTCAACCGTCTCAAATTAGAGAGAGTTTAACTCATTCGTATTCTCTTCAGTAATCAACCTTTGAGCCCTCCAATACAGAGTATCCTCTTTAAAAAAACACTGCCAAACAAGATGATTTTCTGTTCCTGTATATGGTTATGTTAATCTATGGGGCGAAGCTTCCTTCTGATGCTTCGCTTTAATACTTAGCAGTGAAACAATGACGATTAACCACGGTTTTTTACTAACTCGGCAAGCCCGCGATTTTTCCGGCACGACCCAAATCGACTTATGGCTTGCAACGGAGCAAGGCCCTACTCAATTAATTATTGAAAATGAAAAGCCTGTGTTTTTCATTTCTCAAGAGCATTTATCTGCCGCTGAAAACCTCGCTCAAGAACAACGAATTAACGCTACGTTTAAACCGTTACCGCTCAAAGATTTTGAAGCGACATCTATGGTTGCCTGCTACACCAAGACGACTAAGGACTCGCAAACGTTAAGCCACCAGCTAAAGAATCATGATCTATTGGTCTTAGAAGATGACATTCGTTTAGCCGACCGCTATCTGATGGAGCGTTTTATTAAAGGCAGCGTAGAGTTTACTGGCATTACGCAATCACGAAACGGATTCCAACGTGTTACTCAGGTAAAATGTCGACAAGGTGACTATACGCCATCACTCAAAGTCGTCTCTCTGGATATTGAATGCTCTGAAAAAGGGATTTTGTACTCTATAGGGCTAGACAGTCCAATGGACAGTCGCGTCATCATGATAGGTCAACCTCAACCGGCTGAAACACCGATTGAGTGGGTCTCAGATGAACACGAGCTACTAGTTGCAATGATTCGTTGGTTTAACCAATTTGACCCTGATGTAATCATCGGTTGGAATGTTATCGACTTTGATTTCCGATTGCTCCACAAACGAGCTGAATGGAATAAGCTGAAGCTCAATATCGGCCGAGGGAATCAAGCTAGCTTTTTCCGTAGTTCGAATACCACCCAACAAGGGTTTATCTCGATTCCTGGCCGCGTCGTTATGGATGGTATCGACACGCTAAAAACAGCAACTTATCATTTTCGAAGCTGGTCGCTTGAGGCCGTATCTCAGGAGCTTCTGGGTGAAGGAAAGCAAATCCACAATGTTCATGATCGTATGGATGAAATCAATCATATGTTCAGAAAGGACAAACCTTCTCTCGCCAAATACAATCTTCAAGACTGCGTGCTAGTCAATAAAATCTTCGCTCACACACATTTGCTTGAATTTGCAATAGAGCGCTCACGTTTAACAGGCGTAGAGCTTGACCGTGTTGGAGGCTCCGTTGCGGCGTTCACTAATCTCTACTTACCGCAAATTCATCGGGCCGGGTATGTTGCACCTAACCTGCACCCTGAGAACTGGATAGCCAGCCCCGGCGGTTATGTTATGGACTCAATCCCCAATCTCTATGACTCAGTGCTGGTGCTTGACTTCAAAAGCCTCTACCCGTCCATCATTCGTTCTTTCTTGATTGACCCTATGGGACTCATCGAAGGTTTAAAGTTAGAAATAGGTTTAGATGAAGACCAAGCGGTACCTGGCTTTAGAGGCGGCCAATTTGCCCGCGACAAACATTTTCTGCCTAAGATGATCGAAGATTTATGGGCAGCGCGGGATATCGCGAAGAAGAACAATGAAAAAGCGTTCTCACAAGCCATTAAAATCATCATGAATTCATTTTATGGCGTTTTAGGATCCTCAGGGTGTCGATTCTTTGATACTCGTTTAGCATCAAGCATCACGATGCGTGGGCATGAGATCATGAAGACCACTAAAAGGTTGATCGAAGAGCAAGGCTACCAAGTCATTTATGGCGATACCGATTCTACTTTTGTTTCTTTAAACGGCCAGTTCTCGCAGCAACAAGCTGACGCAATTGGTCAGTCTTTGGTTGAACACATCAATGCGTGGTGGACAAAACACTTACGAGAAGAGTACAACCTGACCTCGATTCTAGAACTTGAATATGAGACACACTATCGCCGCTTTCTTATGCCAACCATCCGAGGCCAAGAAACGGGATCTAAAAAGCGCTATGCCGGACTCATTGGTGAAGGAGAGCAAGAGCGTATCGTGTTTAAGGGCTTAGAAAGTGCTCGAACCGACTGGACGCCCCTTGCCCAACGCTTTCAGTCCAAACTTTATTCAATGGTATTCCATGGCGAAAACCCGAGCGATTATGTTCGCAGCTTTGTCGAAAGCACTTTAGCGGGCGAATTTGACGATGAGCTTGTGTATCAAAAACGTTTACGTCGAAAACTGCATGAATACCAAAAGAACATTCCTCCTCAAGTTCGCGCAGCTCGAATGGCGGATGAGATCAACGACCAGCTTGGCCGCCCTCTCCAATACCAAAACCGAGGTCGCATTGAGTACCTGATCACTATCGCAGGACCAGAGCCAAAAGAGTATCTAAAAAGTGCCATTGATTATCAGCATTACATTGATAAACAGCTAAAGCCCGTCGCTGAAGCTATCTTGCCATTTATCGGTTTGGATTTCAGTTCACTTAGTGAGCCGCAGCTAGGACTCTTTTAGCTTTACTTAAGTACGTACTCAATCAGTCTGTTTATTGGCAGTGATTTAGCGTAGTACCATCCTTGAACAGCGATACTTTGCTCCTTCGGAATAAGGTCAAGCTGTTCTTGGCTCTCAACTCCTTCAACCACGACCTCTAGACCTAACTCTTTTGCAATCGACAAGATACTGCCAAATACCTTTCTTCCTTTACCCGTGACGAGTGCTAGAACAAACGATCGATCAACCTTTAATACATCCACATCAAACTTATTTAAGTAACTCAACGACGAAAAACCTGTACCAAAGTCGTCTATATGTACTTTCACGCCCATTTGATGGAGACGGTTAAAGGCAGCCGCAACAAGCGTTTCATCTGACAACAGTGTTTCTTCTGTGATTTCAATATGAATGAAACGAGCATATGGAGAAATCACTTTAACAAGCTGATTCATACAATCTTGGTCAACTAATATATCTGCAGTGACATTGACACTTACGGGCAAGTAAATACCATGACTTTGCATCTCCTGGAGATCATTGACGACTTGTTTAAATACCCATAGATCAACATCTTTCATTAAGCCCGCTTCTTCTAACCAAGGTAAAAACGTATTAGGGTATTGCAACTTCCCTTGGGCATTCACTGAGCGAATCAACGCTTCACAACCCACTGTTTTCCCCGTCACACTCGATACCTGAGGTTGATACTCTAAACAAAAATCGCGCTGACCTATTTGCTCAAGCTCTTGTTCAACTCGCAACGCCTGTTTCTCGCGCTGATTGGCTTGTGCGATTGGATCGTCCATCAATATTCGCGCTTCTTCCTCTCTGCGCGTGTATGAAGTGTCAAAGGCAGAAAGGTGAATGTCGGCACGTTGCTTAGCAATGTTCATCGCATTCACTGCTGGATAATAAATAACCATACCAACAGCAATATTAAACAACTGCAGGAATACCGCAGAAATATCACCGTCAGTAGCCATCCATGCATTCAGCAATATAGGACTATTAAAAGGGACAGAAACCGATGGTGAACTCACGATGCCAAACGAAACCGCAACCATACTGATCATCACATTACTAATAGGAACGAGCAAGAAAGGCAAAAACAGACGCGGATTAAAAATAATAGGCAAACCAAACAGCAAAATTTCATTAATGTTTAGCAAACCAATGGGAATACTTGCTAACGCAATAAGTTTCAAGCTTCGCTGCTTAGCAAAAACCAGTAACGCGACAACCAAAGAAAACGTTGCGCCACTACCACCAATAAACACAAAAGAGCCCATAAACGATAGGTTCATGTGATATTGAGCAGAGCCTCCAGCCAGAATAGTTGAGTAGTTTAAATTGCTCGCTTCTTGAAGTAACTCGACCATGGGTAGTAAAGCATAATAGCCATGTACACCTAGAAACCAGAGCGTCGAGTTGAGCGCGGCAAAAGTCACCCCAAACAGCGTAGGCGAATTCGCATAATCAACGGAAAGAAGTGAAAGAAATTCAATATCAGATAGTGTACTAACAACAACGAAATTCGCGGCAAGAACAACAAAAGAGGTCAAAATAGCCGGAATGACTAAGTTGAGTGACTCTTTTACGATTCGCCCCGCAGATTCAGTTCGCGTTAGTTTTAAAGCGTCAAACCTTAGTAAGTACGCGAGTACAGGAATTGCGTAGAGAGGCGTGATGATAGCCAGAATGATATGAAAAGTAAGAACGGTTTGCTCTTCTGGGATCACATAGCTCACTACCACCAGAAAGGTGACCATCAACAATGCGATAGGAGGACGTGGTAAACGCCACCGCATTGCCAATACATACGAGATAGTGGATGTCATGAGATAAGGAAAGAACTCTGCGATAGCATTATGTAGTGAGTAAAAGTGCTCAATCCAAGGGTAACGATAGCCAGCGATAAACTCTCCAATACTGGCAAAAAACAGTGCAAAGGAAGAGATCATTAGACAAGGAATAAGCCACACCATTCCTTCTCTTATAGCTTGTAAAGAAGGCATGATAGCTTGTCCTATACTCGCTATCGTAATGCGGTGAGTCGGCTGACTGCTGTTGCTGCTTTCCTGCTGCATACTAACCTCAATAAACATCCTTCTATAAAGCTAGCACAGTTACTAATAAATATATCAGAAAATTAAATATTTCTGATACTTAGCCAATCCGAAACTCCGTTTTCTTGTATTGTTTCACTAACCAATCTCCAAAGCCGTCCAAGATCCCAATTACAGAGCGCTTGGCGATCGATCTACCTGAAAGGAGTATTCCTAAACGTTCGATTTCAACTTGTTTCTCAGGGTGGTAACGTAAAAACTGTTGACCACAAACAGTAGGATCGTCAAACCAGTTTTTGTCTCTATACATTACCAATGAATAACTTGCTCTTAGTAACTTCTTTGCAATGATCTTTTGCGCTTTAATAAGGTCTGCTTCTTTATCTGCTCTCGCAATGCGATTGCGATACACCGCAACCCAATCTTCAACATCCATATTCCAGTGTTTGGCAATCTCCCAACTCGGTTCATAGTCACCAAAGCATTCCGCAAGATCTTCACCATAAATACACACCGCACAGTGACGCAATTGAAAGCCCCAAGAAAAAATACTCTCTAGGCTGACAACATCACTTACAAGCGCACACTTAAAGTTGATTTCAGTGATAAACGGATAGCTCTTTTGGAAACGCCACTTAATAGAGTTAAGTAACGCCGTTTTGTTCTCTGCGAAAGATTGGTGAGTCAATATGATCACATCTAGATTTGATTGACCTGCAATCGCCGTTTTTCGAGCAACACTTCCGTAAAGATAAATACTGTGTAAGTTTTCCCCTAACCCACTGGTCAAAAAACTAACAACGTCATTGATCGCGGGTTGATAAGGCGCTTGAAAAGGCTGTTTTGGGTCAATGCTAGAGAGGTACATTTGGGTGATTTAATTAAAATTCTTCAATCTTCTAATGTTCGCCTACCACGGGTAATGAATCAAGATATTCCTTCTGCATAAGGCTAGGTATATAATAGCCGGATTCAACACCATACAAAGGAAAACGTTCATGCCTAAGGCAAGTGAGCTTAAAAAAGGTTTTGCTATCGAATCTAACGGCAAAACACTACTAATCAAAGATATTGAAGTTACGACTCCAGGTGGCCGTGGCGGCGCTAAAATCTACAAACTGCGTTGTACTGACCTAAACACTGGCGCTCGCGTTGATGAGCGTTTTAAATCTGACGACGTAGTCGATACAGTTGATATGTTCAAACGTAACTCTTCTTTCTCTTACGTTGATGGTGACGAGTACATTTTCATGGATAATGAAGATTACACTCAGTTCACCTTCAAAAAAGATGAAATTGAAGACGAACTACTATTCATCACTGAAGATATTCAAGGTTTGCAGGTAATCCTAGTAAACGGTAGCGCTGTAGGTATTGAACTACCTGCTTCTGTTGAAATGGTGATTGAAGAAACGGATCCGTCAATTAAAGGCGCTTCTGCTTCTGCTCGTACTAAACCAGCTCGCCTACCAACAGGCCTAACAGTACAAGTACCTGAGTATATCGCTACTGGTGATCGCATCATCATCAACACAACTGAACGCAAATACATGAGCCGTGCATAATTATGACTGACTTGATCTCTTACGATGACACCATAGATACCGCTTACGACATCTTCCTTGAGATGGCTCCTGATAACCTAGAAGCAGCTGACGTGATTATCTTCACAGCTCAATTTGAAGAACGTGGTGCCGCTGAACTTGTGGAAACAGGTGATGATTGGTCGGGTCACGTGGGTTTCGATGTAGATAAAGAGGTCTATGCAGAGGTTCGTGTAGGTTTAGTAAACGAAGAAAATGATGTCTTAGATGATGTATTTGCTCGTTTGCTGGTAAGTCGTGATCCGGAACATAAGTTCTGCCACATTTTGTGGAAGCGTGACTAACAAAGCCAGATATAAAAACACCCAAGCATGACTTGGGTGTTTTTTTGCTGGTCTAAAACGTTAGGCAGCTAGATTAAAGCTACACATCGTGCGAAGCATTAATCTTCAATAGTAATATTTTCTACACGTGCTTTCAGTTTTTGACCTGGACGGAAGGTAACTACGCGTCGAGCACTGATAGGAATGTCTTCACCCGTTTTTGGGTTTCGACCTGGACGTTCATTTTTATCTCGAAGATCAAAGTTACCGAAGCCAGACAATTTTACTTGTTCGCCATCTTCTAGTGCCTTACGAACTTCTTCGAAAAACGCCTCAACCGTTTCCTTGGCATCCCGTTTACTGAATCCATGCTTCTCAAACAGGTTCTCAGCCAAATCGGCCTTTGTGAGCGCCATAAAACTTTCCTCAAAGCTGTGTTAAACATTGCCACCTATAGGTGACACCTAAACTTTCGCTAGGCCAATCAACAACATATCAGCCTTACTTTTGAAAGTGTATGCCAAGCTTATGATTTTCGCCAACTTTTTTCTCAATTGTTCAGGTATAAGGCAAAAACAGACAACAAATCCATCTAGTTAAATCACTATTTCATAGTAAAAAGGTCGAAGATTAACCTTAATATTCAAAAGATTAGACTAAATTGATAGAATTATTGATATATAACTCCAAAATGCCCACCCTTCAAGTAAGCTTATGCTCATTTACACATAAAATCAGTATCTTATCGCTGATATTCGTTACTCTTCAGAAAGAATACGCCGTCTGATTTATTCTTTTTAACTTCATATAAAGTTGCTTCTAGGTCTGCGATTTTCGACTCATAGCCACTACGTTGCATCGCTTTATCTAGCCAGATAACCCCCACCGTACTACTTAACGTTTTCTCATCCGCGTAAGTTACGCTGAAATACTCTTTGAGCATAGCTTGCATTGAGGTCGCGACCTTAGTGACTTGGTTTTTATTATCAAACTGACCAATCACTAAGAATGTATCCGATTGATAACGGAACACCTGTTGGTTAGAGATCAGATGTTCTTGAATTAAATGCGCAGTTTCCGCTAACGCATCATCTCCTGACTGACGACTATGCCTCCGATTAAATGATTTAAGGCCGTCCATCGAAATCAAAAAAGCACCATTGGGATAACAACCAGAACGAATCGAATGAGTCAACCAATCAACGAAACCAAAACGATTCTTGAGACCCGTCAGATGGTCGGTATGATAAATCTGCTCCAAATATTGACTATGGTTTGCCAGTTCCACACGTTGGCGGTTGTGGCTTATAGCTACAGCCAAGTAACTCGCAAGTTGCTCCGTAATCTTTTCATGCGCCGTGGTGTATTCATTGCAGCGATTGAACTGAACGCTCATCACGGCAAGCAATTCGTCTTGATACACAACGGGAACATAAATAACGGAGATGCCATGTTGATCTTTTTCACCGTCCGTACTGCTCCATACACCTTCGGAGTGAAACTCAGGATCAAGATACTGCTTCAGTTCTTCATTCGAACCAGTATTAAGCCGTAATGTTTGTCGATGTTTCGCACAGTAAATCCCGATTTTAGATACGGAATCACAGCTGACTTTAAATGGCGGGTGAAAGATACCCTCCTCAATCATCACTTGGTAATCCAACTCATTCACTTCCGGATCATAGAACGCCAATCCAAATGAGGAGACTGGAAGTAGCGTCTTTAATGAGGGAAATATTCTCAGAAACTCTTGTTGTTCGATCTTGCCACCGTTCAGCATTTGGCCCAGTTCGCTCAGCACTGAAAGTCGATCTTGAATCACTAGTGAATGTTGATAATCGTTAATATACTTAGCGCTGTAAGGCGAACTCTTAATCTGCTCGCGCTCTTGCTGCATGCGAAACTCGCTCTCCTGCTGTTGCAGGTTATCAATCCTTCTCAAATAGTGTAGCTCTGTGCTTACGTCTCCTAACTTCTCTGCACTCTTTAATGCCATCCGACACAGAGCTAACTTTGCAGGGAGGGACTGTTTGAGCGCGGGGCTAGGCAGTATCTTCTCGATAAAAACCAATATTTGCGTGTAGTTACCAACATTGAACAAGAACGTCACATAAGCTTCAAAGAATTCAATTTGAAGCAATGTGTCTCCATGTTCTTTTGTCAAACGAAAAGCTCGGTTGAAAGCTTGCTGCGCACTTTGTTCATCGTGTCGAGCATCAAACCAAACCGCAAGGTAGAGTTGACTATAGGCACTAGCGTGGAGCAATTTCTTGTGTTCACTAAAATCGACGCAAAGATCAAGCTGCTCCTTTGCTTTTTCAAACTGCCCGAGCTTCGTATAAGCCAACGCGGAGTTAAGAAGGCCCATGGAATGTGCACCCTCATGGCAAACGTCCTCATTGTATTCTAGTGCTCTTAAGCTGCAATTTAACGCTTGCTACCACTCTTTCTGCTGCAGGTAAGTACCGCTCAAATTCACATTTAAAAACGCAAGCAACTTGTTATCTGGCCGCTCCAAGTTCTTTTCCGCAAGACAATAGTAATGTTGTGAAAGTTGATACTGACCGCGCTGCATATAGATTGTACCTATATAGACACAGACATAAGGAAATAAAGTATATTCCTCAGGGCGGCGAAACTGAGAAAGCAAGTGTTCGTAGCATTCCAAAGCTTGAGATAGATGGCCTTGACGGTAGCTTAATGTCGATTCAAGAAACTCATAAAACAACGGACTTAGCTGCTCTCGATAGGCTTCAGAGATACCATCAAGTGTTTGAATCGCGTGCTCGACGTCGGCAACGTTTCTATCACCCTGTAAACCAGTTAAGAGCTCAAGAGCCTTGTTATTTGCATCTGAGTATTGAGTAAAAGTGTTCATCTATAAGTAAAAGTTGGTGCAGATACAATTTAATAGCATAGCATACTAAAAAATTCTGATAACGTACCTTCTTTTAAACAAAGGTTTTAACTTCTATTTATGAAGACACTTAACATTTACTATAAAATCGTTTGCGTATTAGCAGCAGCAGTTTAATAATAAGACCAAAGAATAAACAACGTACATGTTAGCTATGGCTTGGCACTACAAATCAGCGTTAATCGAAACGATAGATTTCGATAAGGCTGAACGGTTTTTCAGTAAAATTGAACTCTTGTTCGATGAACGAAGTTTTTCGTTTTTCAAAGAGCGATTTACTGATCGCTTAAACCAGGCATATCAAGTCCACCCCGAGCTGAGATCGGAAAACCTCTCAACTCAAATCAGTTCTTCCACTTTTGTCAGTCTTATTAGTACTCCTCCTGCCCATTGGCCTACTCAATGGAGAAATATTGAACACGAAGCTTTAACTGTGTTCAGTTGCTGGCCAGAAGCTTGGGCTTACTACCAATTATGGAAACTACACAACAAGTACCTGTCAACTTCAGGCCTATTATCTCAAGGAAAAGCCGCAAACCTAACTAACGCAGAACACGCTTATCAAGACGAACTTATAAAAGATATATCTTCTACCAATGCTTTTTATCATACCTTGCACTGCGACTACCCGATGACACTCGTTGATGCAATAGTCATGGTCAATCTGTCTACGTTAGTGCTTGAGCAAAAGTGGTATGAAATACTCTATTCTTTGGAGCAATCGCAATCTGGAGCTCATTTTCTATTAACCACTCAAACTCTTGGCTGCGACTATCCAACGCTCGTATCCAGCGCAAAGGTTCAGGGAAGTGGTCAAGCCAACGATTGGCTCTATTTCTCACCATTTTTCCAGACCAAAAAATGGAAGAATATTGGCGATCCAGACCAATTAACCCAACTTGAACAAGATTATTTGATCGACTCTATTAGCCCATTGCGCCAACAAAGTACCAAGCAATTTGATTCTATGCTTTGGTCAAATCTTTCCATGCCAGAGCAAAGCTGTGAGATTATTCGCTTGACGGTAAGTGGGACAACAGCGCAAAGACTCTTTTTCTTGTACCTCGCGCAGAAACGCTTAATGCAACAACTGCATGACGCAGAATTCAACATCGCATTTGTCATCATTGAGCAACCTTTAATGATCCAATATTATGCTTCCCTGCCGTCTGATGTGTACCTTCCACTGAGTAGTTGCCAATTAAGCGGCTCTGATCATCCGACATACAAAGGTGTTTGGAATATTGCTCGCCTTAGTGCAGAATTTTCAGCCAGTAACTTTCGTAGCTACAAACAACAAACTGTTTACCAAATGAAACGAGTTCGCCGTAAAGAGCTAAACCATGCTTAGTACTATTGCCTCTCAACTACTTTACCCTAAAGCAATCGTCTTGCTTCTCACCGCACTGCTTGTATTCGGGTGGGCAGGTTTTTTCTGTACTTCTTTAACGAAGCGATATGGCTCAAAAAGTGTCAAACCGTACGTGTTTTACATCACCTACACCCTAGGGTTATCAGTTTGGATAATGAGTAACGCTTATTTCCATACAGGTTTCTTAGTTGAATTTGGTGAACAAGCCGCTGTTACCATGGCTATCGTCGCAAATTTGTCCGCTCTCGTTGCTTTCGCTTCAGCCTATCAATTTACCGTCACGATAAAATCACATTACGCTCACGCCAAACCGCACCTGATTCAAAACTCAATTGTTTTGATCACCATCGCATCATGCTTGATTTGGAACTTAATTCCTGGGTATACCGTTAGAGGCGCGATTATTAGTGGGCCTAGCCAATTCATTTTGGATTTTGGCGAATACACTCAACCATTTTTCCTTGGTTTAACAACGCTGGTTTTCTTCACTTTTATTAACTTATTTTCGATAAGAAGTAGCGCAAGCCGAATTCGACGCACCCGTATCAATTATATGATCATGGGAATGACGATATTCATGTGTTCAACAGCTGTAATTCAGCTTGGGTTTACTTATTTCTTTCAAGATTTCTCACTTACTTGGCTTCCACCAGCCCTCTCGGTAAGTGAGATGCTATTTATGGGTTATGCGATTCTCGCTTCTCGTTTTTACAGCTTCCGTTATGTGTTGTCTCTTTCCCTGACTGCAGCAATAACGGCAGGTGTTTATACCTTATGCCTCTATACTCTCAATCAGTATGTCGCTATGAGTTTCAGTACCATTCTATTATTTACCATTTTCATCGGTTCAACTTGGTCAATCTCATACAGTAAAATTAAGCTAATGACGAACAGATTGTTCTATGGCTCGTTCCTGTCGCCAATTGATAAAATTGTTCGCTTAGAAACACTTTTCCAAGAATCACCTAAAAAAGCGATAGCTAGGCTTGCAAGCTACTTAGGTGTTCCAAGCGATAAATTAAGACTGCTAGACGACTATCAAGGTGCAAATCAATATCGCTCATATTTTGAGGTGCACTCTTCGCCATTAGTCATTGATGAACTCGAAGATACAGTCGAACAATCAAGTGAAGCTGGTCTCTATGAATTGCTTCGCAATATGAACAATTCAGACTCAGCACTCGTATTACCGCTATATGAATCGAAAAATAAACTCTCGCATGTGCTTGTTTCGAGCCATAAGGTTGCTAACGTCAACTTCTCTTATGAAGAACTCAAAGCAATTTCACGCGTTCTGAAAAAAGCACAAGTTCATATCAATCACGAGCAAAAACTTCGCCAAGCACAAGCTTTAGCGAACTCTATCGCACATGAAATGCGCAATCCTTTAGCGCAAGTTCAATATGAATTTGAATGTTTAAAACAGAAATTACAAGAGCCCGCAACCCCTAATTCACTGATGCCTCATGTCGAACAAGGACAATTAGCCATCAACCGAGGAAGGCAGTTGATTGATATTATTCTGCGCGAAGTGAATTCTTCTTCTTTGGATCAAGAACCTGTCGAGCCGGTATCGATTAAGTCTGCCATTGAAAATGCCGTCGCTCAGTACGGCTTTGAAAACACGGCAGAGGCTAACAAAGTAAACTTGCAACTCAACCATGATTTTGTCGCAAAAATCAACGAGACTCTGTTTAACTTTGTAATATTTAATATATTGCGTAATGCCGTTTACTATTTTGATTCCTTCCCGAATAGCAAGATTGATATTCGTACTGAATACAATGATTATGAAAATCAAATTGTAATTCGAGATACAGGACCAGGTATCCCCGACGATCTCATTAACCGCATTTTCGATGATTTCTTTAGCCATAATAAAAGTGGCGGGAGTGGCTTAGGTTTAGGTTACTGTCAGCGCGTTATGAAGTCATTTGGTGGCTCTATTCGTTGCCAATCACAGCTTGATAGCTATACAGAGTTTACTCTGGTGTTCCCGGTGAGCAATATCACAGCGCAACCACAGCCTTCAGAGCCCGCAAAGCACAAAGCCGCAGAAAAAAAAGATGAGCTATACGCGCTAACGCAACCTAAAAAAGCACTAGATTCCCCAAATCTCATTTTGGTCGTCGATGACAAAGAGGTCCAGCGAGCATTAGTCAAACTCTACCTACAACAACTCGGCTACGACGTGGTTCTGGCAAATAACGGAAAAGTAGCGATTGAAATTATTCAAAATAACCCTATCGACTTAGTCTTTATGGATATACAGATGCCCGTTATGGATGGATTTGAAGCGGCCAGCATCATTAAGCAATCATATCCCACCATCCCAATCATCGCACTTTCCGGAGAGTCTGGAGAGCAAGATATCATACGTATGAGCGAGTTAATGGATGGGCGACTTTCTAAGCCGACAACGAAAACGGCCCTTCAACGAGTTCTACAATCCTCGTTAAGTGCAAAAGAAACAGCTTAGCAGAGTGCATTTACCTCGTTGCAATCTGGTAAAAGGCATTCTCAAATTGCGTCTTTCTCTCAAATTGCGTCAATATTTAGACCTATTTTCTTCATATATCTGGCATCAAATATGCAGCTCTAACGCTATAGGTTTTCAGCGGCAAAGTTTCGGCTTTGCTTATAGTAAGGAGCCGCCTATGCAGGTCCAACGCCACACATATTATCGACTCATTCACCATGGGATAAAATCCTTATTGGTTGATCGTTTGGGTCACTTTACTGAAATCGAATACCATCAATATCTTAACGTAATGACTGGAAAGTCGAGTTGTTTCGCAATGAGTGATGAAGAACTTCAAATCACCGTCGATAACTTACGAAATGAAGGATATTTAGAAGACTATAAACGCCAATTGCAAGTCTAGAAATGATGTTGAGAGGTTGCCACTTCACTCTTTGTCTTATTAGCTAAATTAGTTAGACTGAGAGTTCAGTGGCAACATTAAGATTAGTGCAATGAAACAACTGCTCGACTTTATCCCCCTCATAATTTTCTTCGCTTTATACAAAATGCAGGATATCTATGTGGCAACAGGAGCACTCATTGCAGCAACAGCCGTTCAACTTGTTCTCACCTATTTTTTCTATAAAAAAGTAGAGCAAATGCAGCTTGTTACGTTTCTAATGGTCGCAATTTTTGGTGGGATGACGATTTTTCTACACGACGACAATTTTATTAAGTGGAAAGTAACCATTATCTACGCGATATTCTCAGTCGGGCTTGCAACTAGCCACTTCATGGGAAAATCAGCGATAAAATCAATGCTTGGCAAAGAAATCATATTGCCTGATGCGGTTTGGAAGAAAGTCACTTTCGCTTGGGTGATATTTTTTGCATTGTGTGCCGTGCTGAACATCTATGTTGCATTTCGACTGCCATTGGATGTATGGGTCAATTTTAAAGTATTTGGTTTGCTCTTTGCGACCTTTGGCTTTACGTTGCTTACAGGCGTTTATATCTATAAGCAACTTCCTAAAGATCTGCCCCACTCAGACTCTAGCGACTAGCCCCTATCATTTGTTACAATCTGGTTTATTTTCCTCGTTTAGGCGAGTTTACAGCGACTAATTGAGTCGCTGTTTTGTTTGTTACGGATGTCAAAATGAATCATGATATAACGGCCCCAAGAGGTCAGCTTCTCCTTCGAACTCTAGCGATGCCCGCAGATACTAACGCAAACGGCGACATTTTTGGTGGTTGGATAATGTCTCAGCTCGATCTAGCTGGAGGTATATTAGCGAAAGAAATTTCATCTGGACGAATCGTGACTGTATCAGTTTCAAGTATTACTTTTAAAAAGCCAGTTCGAGTCGGAGATGTTGTTTGTTGCTATGGCGAATGTACTAAAATCGGCCGCACTTCTATGTCTATCAATTTGGAGGTCTGGGTAAAACCCGTCACAGAAGATGGCATTCAGTCTCGTTACCAAGTGTGTGAAGCAACCTTTAATTATGTCGCAATCGATAGTGAAGGACAACCACGCCCAATCCAGTCGGTTTAAGATAGATTTCACAAATTATCAGCTCGAATACTTTTAATATGAACGTGTTACGGTAGAGTGAAGGCCTGATAGTTTTAAATACCCAATAAGGATATCGAATCATGTGGTATGTTATTTTTTCCCAAGATGTTGAGAACTCTCTTGAAAAACGTATGAGCGTACGTCCAGCTCACTTAGAGCGCCTTCAACAGCTGCAAGATGAAGGACGTCTTCTAACCGCCGGACCTATGCCTTCGATTGATTCAGACAACCCTGGAGAAGCTGGTTTTACTGGGTCAACCGTTATTGCCGAATTTGACTCTCTTGAACAGGCTCAAGCTTGGGCAGACACTGATCCTTATGTTGCGGCCGGTGTATATCAACACGTTGTTGTAAAACCTTTCAAAAAAGTATTCTAATATGTTTAATTTTGCCAAACCTGCGGCGATAGCCCTACTTATCGCCGTAACAGCAGGGTGTTCTTCATCCGCTCAAAAGCAAAAACACCTAGAGCTACTCGCAGATAATCGCGCACAGCTTCTTTCTGCAGAATTGCCACTAGAGGTCGGTGCCCTCTCTATAATGCGAGCGTCAGCGAAAGGTTCTGTTATCGAAATGATGATGGTGTATAACCAAGATGCGCAAGGTGCAAAGCCAACGACTGAAGTCCTGAAGCGCAGCATTAATACATACTGCACTAACCCAGCAATCAAGAAGAATTTAGATGCTGGGCTAAGTTATAGAATAAAAATGCGAAATTCACGAGGTCAACTGATGGCTGATCAGCTAATTACGCTTGATACGTGTGAAGCCAACTAACCAACTTCCTTCGTAGTTGAATTGATAAAAAGCCTCGCTGCCGCGAGGTTTTTCTATATCTAGACTAATCAAATATGTGCCTTCTTATTTAAGTGGTAGACAAAACAAAGCTCGCCACACCGCAAAGAAGCACCATCTATATCAGCAATAAACATTTATGAATTTTTTATTGCAACTATTGAATGAGGCGAATCGTAAATTCCACAAGATCACAAGGAGTTAGTATGCCTAAACTAACCTTGCCTCTTATTCACTTTGTTTTACAGGAAAGAATTGACTAAAAAACCACCAAAACACCATTGACGGGTGATTGTTTAGCTTCTAACTTTTCATACTAGTGTCATAAACAAGGAGGATCACCAAATGAAACGTGCTAGCAATTCATACCGTCTTCAACTGATTAAAGAGGTAGCAACACGGCGAGAGCGACTGAGCGGTGGTGATCCTATGGCAAGCTACATTCAAAACTTAATGGATTCAAAAAGCGGAAACGAAAACCACGTAGAAGCTAATCATCGATTTTCAGGAAGCCATTACGATGATAATGCAGGTGGGTGGGTCAGTGACCGTTGGGGTATGAAATAACGCTATTACTTGCATGATGTGTATTGAGAGAGGTTCTAATAACGATTACTCCGAATCTCTCTTTATTTTTCGTAAGTCGTCTATAAATACAACATCAAAATATATAGTCTCATTAGTGTTTCTAACTTAAAAAAGATCTTGCTGAGGATTAGAATCTATATCGATATTTGAAGGTACAGCCTGAGATCCTCGTACTTTTCTCAAATATCGTTGACGACACAACTTGATCACATGCAACTGCTGTGCTGGCGTCATTTCTAGCCATTTGAATCGCTCTTCTCTCTTACGCATGCAACCGCGACAATATCCCTTTTCATCGACAGTACATATTCCGACGCAAGGATTTGGGACAACAAAAAACTCTAACTGCTCCATAATGCGCCTCGACGGATAAAACCTAAGCTCAAACTTTACTTCAAACTATAATTGGATGTTTATCAATAAGTTCCATTATGTGATTCATAACGAACTATGACGCAAAGCTGACAAAAACACCGTTTTATTAACTATACTAGCCGTCATTAACAGTCGAGCAATGTCGACTAGTGTATCCACATATTGGAGTTGATTTATTATGAAGCTTAGTCCAAAAACATTACTTGCAGCAATTTCTCTGCCTATCCTAATGACAGCTTGTGCAAGCAATGGTGACGATGTGAAACAAATTACAGTTCAAGACCTACAACACCATAACTGGGAACTTGTAAGCGTCGACGGTAATAAAGTAGTGACGGAAGGCCGTCAACAAGGACCACGCCTAGAAATTGGTGAAAACATGACCGCAAATGGTAACGCAGGTTGTAACAATTTCTTTGGTCAAGGCGAGTTAAAAGACAATCAATTCCGTGTTGAAAAAATGGGAATGACCATGAAAATGTGCGTCGGCGACATCATGGATGTAGAACAAGCATTTTCTCAAACTCTATCTGACTGGAGTGATATGTCACTAACTAAAGATGGACTTGTTCTAAAGAACGATGTGCACACTCTTACATTTAAACTTAACGATTGGAAAAACTAATTGCTAGGTTATTCAACATCAAAGCAGCCTTCTAAAGGCTGCTTTTTTTTGTCTAAAACATACCGCTCTCAATTAACAAACCATCACTAAACCTTCAAATATATAAAAAATTTGAATTTTTTCCGTCATAATGAATAGGTATGGCCACTAACCCGGTCTATACACCAAACCGAACAAGTGACACTTAATTTAGGGACCATTATGACAAGGCTGATCACATTAATATTTTCGCTGCTTACGGTGACTCATTTACATGCCAATAACTCTTGGGAAGAGATAACCAATAAGGCTGATGGGCAGACGGTATACTTTCATGCTTGGGGGGGAAGCCAGGAAATTAACAACTATCTACGCTGGGCAAACAGCCAACTCCAGCAGCAACATGGTGTGACACTCAAACACGTTAAAGTTACAGATATCGCCGAGACAACTGCTCGTCTAATCGCTGAAAAAGCAGCGGGAAAGAATAGTGGTGGTAGTGTTGATATGGTTTGGATCAACGGCGAAAACTTCAAATCAATGAAATCGAATAAGCTTCTATTTGGTCCATTTGTAGATCAGCTGCCTAGCTGGCAATATGTTGACCAATCACTTCCTGTCGATAGCGATTTCTCTGTACCAACGGATGGTTTAGAAGCGCCTTGGGGAGTTGGGCAATTGGTATTCATCCATGATACACAAAAGCTCAATAACCCACCGGCTTCCTTTAGCGAATTACTCAGCTATGCAAAAGCATACCCAAATCGAATTACATACCCGAAGCCACCCGCTTTTCACGGTACGAGTTTTCTAAAAGCGCTACTGATTGAACTCACTAACAATGACGAGACACTATCTCAACCAACGGAAAAAGTAGATTTCCAACTCATCACGGCTCCTCTTTGGAAATACCTAGATGAGCTTCACACTGTTGCATGGCGTAAAGGTACGCAATTCCCTTCAGGTAGTGCAGAAACGCTTCAGTTACTTGATGATGGTCAACTTGATCTTGCCATTACTTTTAATCCAAACGCTGTGTTTTCTGCTCAAGAAAATGGCACCTTAGCTGACTCGACTGTTGCATATGCAATGGATACGGGCGCACTTTCAAACATTCACTTTTTAGCAATACCATGGAACGCGTCAGCTTCCGAAGGTGCGCAAGTCGCGATTAATTTTTTGCTTAGTCCGGAAGCACAATCTCGCAAGGGAGATCTCAAAATATGGGGAGACCCTTCCGTGTTGCAAAACCAATACCTAACTGGAACAGCTAAAAACACTCAATTATTTAAATCGATCGCAGAACCACATCCTAGCTGGCAAGTCGCGCTAGAAACTGAATGGCAGAAGCGCTACGGAAACTAATTAAGCTACACGACGAGAGCCAGATGTTTAGAGCTACGTACTTATTACTTATATGCATAGTTATCATACCTACCCTGCCAGGGATCATAGGTGTGATGCTTTCGTCGTTTAGCTACATACCTCCTGTAGGACTTGATTCGCTATCACTCCAAGGCTACGCAGACGTATTAAACTGGCCAGGAATTAGCACGTCTAGCCTACTCACCCTTTTTACAGCATTAACCAGTACTTATCTGGCTCTCACTATTTGTTTCGCTATTCTTCAAAACCTATGGCGCAATAAGCATTGGAAGCGAGTCGAGTTAGTGCTTTCTCCGTTGCTTGCAGTACCACATGTTGCATTTGCAATTGGATTTGCTTTTCTATTTGCACCAACAGGATTAACGACACGGGTCATCTCTACGTTATTCGGTGTCGAGTTTGATGACATATCAACCAGTTGGTTGGTCCACGATCCTTATGCCATAGGATTAACATTAGCATTAGCTTTGAAAGAAGTTCCTTTTTTACTCCTAATGAGTATTCCTATTCTGCAACAACTTGAAATTGAGAAGCTCAGCAAAGTAGGCAGTTCTTTAGGTTACTCCCCTAGTCAACTCTGGATTAAGGTAGTATTACCACAATGGTTGGCAAAAATGCGCTTTCCACTTTTTGCCGTGGTTGCCTATGCTTCGTCCGTCGTCGATTTTGCTTTGATTTTAGGGCCAAACACGCCGCCAACGTTAGCAATGCTAGTATGGCAATGGTTTAACGATCCTGATCTGCAGTTGCTTCCTAGAGCTGCATCAGGTGCAATTTTATTATTCATTCTTACCAGTTTTTTGTTATTGCTAGTCCTATTGATTGAAAAGTTTGCCACTCACTATTTTAAGCGTTGGCAATACTCCGGACGCGCAGGAATATCGCTTCCTGGAGCTTCATTTTTCGGCATCATAACTCTATTAAGTATCGCCATATTCCCACTCATGCTAATTTGGTCGTATGCACAAAGATGGCGCTTCCCTGATATCATGCCCTCTCGATTCAGTGATCGTTTTTGGGAAAGCGAATGGCCTAGCTTTTTACCAATCATCAGCCAGAGCATTGCCATCGCCCTTATCACGGCAATGGTCACCTTGTGCTTAGCAGTCTTAGCTCATGAATATCGAATAAAGAATAAGCTCCATATTCCTGGATATGTCGTCGCTATCCCAATGCTTATTCCGCAACTGTCTATTTTGTTTGGTTTGCAGATCGCAACCCTTTATGTTTCGAGTGAAAGCTACTACCTGTGGGTTATCTGGTCACATATCTTTTTCGCTTTTCCTTTCGTCTATCTATCTTTGGATGGACCATGGAAGAGCTATAACCAAAACTATACGCGCGCTGCACTAAGCCTTGGTAAAAGCCCATTACAGGCCTTCTTCATGGTAAAAAGTCGGCTACTGTTACCTTCCATTTTGTATGCCTGGGCAATTGGGGCAAGCGTAAGTCTTGCTCAGTATCTGCCTACTTTAATCTTAGGTGGCGGACGTATTGCGACGGTAACGACAGAGGCTGTTGCTCTTTCAAGCGGCTTCGACCGAAGAGTGACGGCCATTTATGCTCTATGGCAAGCGCTACTGCCTTTTGTCTTTTTTACAACCGCAATTTTAGCTTCACGTTTGCAGCATAAAGCCCGCGTCAAACCAGCTATTTATCAGGAGTCTGTACCCAATGACGCTACGTCTCGAAAACCTCGTCATCCGTAAACAGTCTAGCACTCCCCTGTTTTCTCCTATCAATATCACTATAGATTCCGGTGAGGTTGCGGTGGTGATGGGGCCTAGCGGCTGCGGAAAATCAACGTTACTAAACTTAATTGCGGGTCATCTCAGCGACGAGTTTAACTTTGAGGGGAGAGTGTTGCTGCAAGACAATGACCTTTCGTACCAACCAGCCCATTTACGCCATGTCGGTATCTTGTTTCAAGATGATCTCCTCTTTCCCCATCTTAATATTTGGCAAAACCTAGCTTTTGCCCTGCCAAATAGTGTTAAAGGAATACAGCGAGAAAATCGAGCCATCGAGGCACTTAGAAAGGTTTCATTAGAACAGCTCGCATATTCGTATCCAGAACAGATATCAGGGGGCCAAAGAGCGCGAGTTAGTCTCGTTCGAATGTTACTAGCAGAACCTTTGGTCGTTTTACTTGACGAACCTTTCAGTAAGCTTGATAAAGATCTTCGTATTCAATTTCGCCAATGGGTGTTCGAGCAGTTAAGCAAAGCGAATATACCTACCTTACTGGTTACACACGATGAAGGGGACGTCCCAATTCACAGCCAACTTGTTCAGCTAGACTGGAATATCACGAATGTTAGATAGATATAGTATCCAAATAATCAAACAACCTCTAAAACAGGCAGCGAAAGGTCTAAACACTCTTGGTATTTCCGCCAATCAAATAACACTCGCTGGCTTTGTGCTAGGTTGCTTTGCCTTCCCAGCATTAATCTACCAACGATATGATCTCGCCCTACTATTCATTTGTTTGAACAGAATTGCAGATGGTCTTGATGGCGCGTTGGCAAGGATTCAAGGGATTACCGATGCGGGAGGATTTTTAGACATTAGCCTCGACTTTCTTTTTTACTCTTTGATTCCATTTGGATTTGCAGTTGCTCTTCCAGAACAAAACGCTTTGGCGAGTGCATTTTTGATCTTCTCATTTATTGGAACAGGAAGTAGTTTTTTAGCCTTCGCTGTTATGGCTAGTAAACGAGGTATAGAAAATCCAGTATATAAGAACAAATCTCTCTACTACATGAGTGGCATAACTGAAGGAACAGAAACCATCGCCTGCTTCATACTCTTTTGCCTACTCCCTCAACATTACAGCCTTATCGCTTATACGTTTGGGGGGTTGTGTTGGATAACGACATTCACTCGAATTTATTCGGGCTACCATACCCTTAAATAGCAAAAGTAACTAAATTCTACTAGTGTACGAGATATATGCCTAAATAGTTCAAATTTTGTCAGCGACAATTGAATGACGATTAAACATACAATAGAATCCGCACTCTACAGATTAATTAGCGTTATATGCATATCAAACAAGCACATAACCAATATAAGAATTATAAGTCCAGACAATAATGCTCAATTTACTCTTGCTAGTATGTATCGCTGTCATTTCTCTCTCGACAAATGTTAGCGCAAGAGATCACTCATCTCCGCTCAACCCTATGGTTGTCTACATCACCCCTCCTAGCTCTAACAGCTTTTTGGGATTAATAGAGCAAGGTATCGAAAAAGCTCAACATGAGCTTGGTATAAACGTATCTCAAACAGTTGTCAATCACTCTGATTACATGGATACAGTAAGGGACGCGGTAGAAAACAAATATGATCCAATTTTAGCCGTGTATGCCTCTAGCACTCCTAACCTCGAAAACTTTGTAAAAAGCCATCCTGGCACTCGTTTTATTGCCTACGACATAAGCTATGATGCATCTAATAGCATTGGTATTCTTTTTGATAATAGACACAGTGCGTACATAATGGGTTATCTCGCGGCAATAAAAACGCAAACTGACAAAGTTGGTTTTATTGGTGGCGTAGACAGCGCACCAATCAATAACTTTTTATGCGGATTCGAACTCGGTATAGAAAGTGTTAATAAAGAAGTTGAAGTCGATGTTGCTTACATTGGAAAATCACATAGCGCTTGGACAGATAAACATACGGCATCAGAAATAGCTTCTAAAATGCTCTATGAAGGTGCTGATATTATTTTCCCCGTAGCAGGAGAAGCAAGCATTGGTGTTTACGATGTAATCAAAGAACACGGTGGAATGGCATTTGGTGTTGATACTGATAAAAGCGCTCAATACTCAAATGTAATACTAGCATCGATGATAAAACACGTTGATAAGGCGACGTATGCAGTACTAAAGCAATTGCATTTGGGTATTTGGAACAGCAATCACAAACACTTTGGGGTATCACAAAACATGGTTGATGTTGTATTAAACCCTAAGCATACTTTAATCACCGACAGCGATATGGAATTGATTAGAAAGCTAAGCGATGAGATGAAAATGCCTGCTAGTAAACCTCTACAAAGGCTAAATAAACACTGTAATAGACATTTATAATGAAACGATTAACCCATAGAATCATTTTTTACTACGTCATATTCACGCTAGTTCCTCTTTCGCTATTGGGAGGGCTTGGGTTTGTTTTTTATTACCAGTCAAACCTACAGTCACTCAACCACCAGTTTGCTGAAATCATTGAATCTCAATCTCTCAATGCTCGTCACGCTGTTACAGAATTAGATACTGACGCTGCGCAACAGGTCGTCAATCATATCGCCCATATCGATCATGTTGTGAAAGTTTCATTAAACTCAAATGTGTTTGATATGACATTGGCTGAAGTAGTCACAACAACTAAAAACCTGCAAGTCACACATTTGTCTTTTCCAATATACGATATGGATGCCAATATGGTTGGCTCATTAGATATTGAAAAAAACGAAGAAGCAATTGGGAAAAGTGAGCTGATGTCAATTATCCCAATTGCATTGATCCTTATTGGCGCTTTTTTCTTACTTGGTTTTTTGTTTAGTCGACAAATACTTGCGTTACTCAGCAAACCTTTTTATGACGCTCAGCGATACGGATATTTAATGTCCAAAGGTGAAATAGGCATAACACCACCTGAACATCAATACGTAGAGTTTACATCGCTGTTTTCTTCTATAGACAATTTAAGAGAGCGGTTACTTGATAACATTAATGAACTTAAAAAAAGTGAACAACGACTAAATACCAGTTATAACTTGACTCAGGTTTGCCAGTTTGTTGTCGACACAAAAAATAAAACAATTGTTCGCGCCAACAATGAGTTTCAACATCACTTCGGTGACACCAGCCAACTCGCAGAAAAGTACTCGAGAGAGCTTCAATCTCAGCTCATAATGCGAATTGCCAACAACAAGATCAAAGACGGACAGTATTATCAAGTCGAGACTCTCCAAGGTGAGCGTTCATTTCAGTTTAATACCACCGATAGCGATGATTTTATTATAGAGTGTTCCGCTCTAGATGTTACGTCACTGATTGCGGCCAAAAAAGAGCTTGAAAAGCAACTCATCACGGATTCTCTTACCAAGATCGGTAACCGCGTTGGATTCAATCACCATATTGACCGTCTATCCCGTACTCCAGATACTGAAGCTTACTTCATTATGGTCGACTTAAACGGTTTTAAACCAATTAATGACACTCACGGGCATAGTGCTGGTGATTTCCTACTTAAAATGATCGCGAGACGTCTAGATGAACATACAACAGCCACACGTAAGGTATATCGTTTAGGCGGCGATGAATTTGTCATTATTGTTCAAGAGAAAACCAAGAAAAGTACAATAGAGGCTCTCGCAAAGCAGATTATAGACAGTATCAATACCCCTATAGACTACAAAGGTTCTTCACTGCTTGTCTCTGCAAGTATTGGTATTGCACACAAAGAGAGTGGCAATAGAAATATAGAAGCCGTGATCCACGAAGCGGATTTGGCTATGTATGAGGCAAAAGAAACACGCAGTGGTTGGGCATTAAGCAATAAAGATGACAACAATAGCATCAGAAACTATTGAACATTTTGTTTTTGTAGATTGACATCAATAATTTCGTAGCTCATTTGATATGAATCATGACCGAGAAAAATACTTTTATCTAAGTTAATCTCTGAAGAAGTAATATCAAGCCAATCTGAAAAAGTAGCGTAAAAATCTCTCATATTATAATTCTTCTTGATCGTCACAGAGGGTTTGTCCCTATTCATGCTATCTAAGACAAAGAAAGGAATTTCAACAGACGATCGCAATACTTTATCTGTTGTATCATGCACATAATATGGTGGGTGTTCAATCATCCTTAGCCCATGGTCTGAAAAATAAATAATACTATAGTTAGACCCAGAATCATCAAGTATATCTCTTAAGCCTAAAAGGAAGTCAAACGAGGCTTTAATCGAATTGTCATAACAATCGAATTGCGGCGGTCTGTTTGTTTTTACAATTGCATCCTCAGCATTAAATCTTCTGCAAAAGTCACTATGTGAACCCATAGTATTTAAGAATATTACCTTTTTATTCGGAGATTTTTTTGAAATAGTTTCTTTAAAAGCAGGTATTAGTATACTATCTGGTTTGGAGGACAAAAAGTCTAAGTTTGCATAAAAAGAATATTTTGATTCTGACGCTATTCTTGATACTTGCGTATCAAAAATACCATACTTTGCTTGATTCGATATCCAGTAAGTATCAAAGCCCGCCTTATTTGCGAGTGAAATAATATTTTTCCCTGCTAGGTAGGAGAGTGAGGTTTCATTTTTGGACAATATTCTTGGAACGGATAGACGTGTAACAACAGATGGAGCAATTACGCCATCGTAAGCAACAAGCCCTTTGACATCTTCCATAGTAGGTTGATTATACCCATAAACACTAAAATGATCTTTATTTGCAGACTCTCCGATAACAACAACATGTATAGTGGCTTCAGATGAAAATCTGTTTTTTTCACGGGGATATACGTCATTCCATGACTCTTTAGGAAGAGAGTTATGAAATTCTCTTAGGCTATTAAACATATAAGCAGATGATAGTGGTCGAGTAAATGGGTTTTCATCAAGAAGTTTTATAAAAATCATACTCATTTCGCCAATATCATAACCATCGTAAAGGCTAGCTTCTTCTTTGCCCAAGTTACGAACTGAAATAATTACACTAGTCAAACTGACAAAAAAGATAAGAAAGCCACCAATAGCAATCACTATATATGTGCGAACACTAATAAAAGGCAATTTCTTAGACCAACAGCTCATAAGTATAATGAATAGAGATAGCAATCCGATATTGCGAAACCCTAAAGAGCCCAGAACCTCTAAACATTCTGATATATTCGTTTCATACAAAGCACCGATAATACCAACTGAAAAGCCACCATAATACTCATTAACAATAAAACAAACACTTATATAGAAAAATAATAGAGAAAGTGGAAGATAAGAATAAAAACACCATCGAGAAAGTATTACAGCCGACAACAAGGAAAAATAAAAATAATAAACAGATTGTATAATATTCTTATCACCATAAGACAATAGAACTCCAAATAATATTATAATTATATGAAATCCAAAATTAAAAATCACGTTATGTATGGACAAATTCATAACTTTACATTCTTATAGCAAAGCAAAATAGCTTCTACTCGTCCTCGAGTGATATTATCCAATACAAAACCGGAAAATAGAGAGATCACTGAAATAATACCTAGACTGCTAGCGAGAAATGCACTAGGGAATCGCTCTACTAGGCCTGTTTCGAAATATTCTAAAATAATGGGAACTCCAGTTGTGACACTGAGTGACGCCATAAAGAGGGACAAGCATCCAAAGAAAAATAGTGGTCTTACATCTCTAATAAGAAAAAGTATAAAACTCAGTATTTTAAATCCATCTTTGAAAGTTCTTAGCTTGCTGCTTGTTCCTTCAGGACGCTCTCTATAATCCGTATCTATTTCCTTAATCGGAAATTTGTGGTGCAAAGCATGTACTGTTAACTCAGTTTCAATTTGAAACCCATCGCTAAGCACTGGTATCGTTTTAACAAAACGACGACTCATGACCCGATATCCAGAAAAGACATCTTGCAAGCCAGATTTAAAAAAGTAGTTAATAAGCAAAGAAAAGCCTTTATTTCCTAACACATGACCGGCAGGATATGCAGACTTATCTTTACTTCGCCTACCAATAACCATATCCAGATTATTATTAATCAGTTCATCTACAAGTATTGGTGCGGCTGTCGCATCATATGTGTTATCACCATCAGCCATAATATATACGTCTGCTTCAACATCATTGAACATTGTTCGAACGACTTCCCCTTTACCTTGACGAGACTCATGTCTTACTATTGCGCCCGAATCGATAGCTTCTTTTACAGTATTATCAGTCGAATTATTATCATATACATAGATATCGCTGTTCGGAAACTGTTTTTTAAATTCCAAGACTGTCTTAGCGATAGCGCCTTCTTCGTTATAACATGGTAATAATATTGCGATTTTCATGATTACTTGCTTTCACTATAGTTAATTTCAAACAACTTATTACCTAACTCATCTTTTGATTTCAAAATAAGCCAACCTGGACCGTTATCGTAAAATAATAGATTAACCAATGAGTCTTCCTCACCGACATCAAGTAAGATTCTAGTAGACCTATCCTTTCCAATTAGAACGTAATCAAACCCTTTACGTTTAAGTTCTTTCTTTAAATTCTCATTAGCTTTGCTTGAAAACAAATGAATCATATCTATATTCCCATCGATATTTCGATGATAAGGTGCAGAAATAACAGAATTGTTTGTTAATGCAATCACTGCAGCTCCAAAATCAATAGGCGCTAGAATCTTACTCGTTTCCACATTGTTAGATTTTAAAATAGCACTCACAGAAGACTTATCGAATAACATAGTTGACTGATTTTTGTTATCTACACCTTGAACTCCCTTGAGGATTAAGATACTCAGTATCACTGGAGCCAGCATAAAAATTACAATTAACTTAACTAGTGAAAACCTAATATGAGAGCACCAACGAGCCACCATATAAGCTTGAAAAGGTACAGCCAGGATATAAACGTTGAATATAGTTCTTACTTGCCAAAAAACTGCAAATAAAAAGACCGTAAAAAAAAGCAAGTAAGCAATTAATGCTACTTTATCTTCGCGCAGGTAATAAATACTAATCAATGCTGGAAATAAGTACAAAAAATGCAAATGATTGCTCATCAAACCATCCGTAAAAACGTAATTCAGTATCGATCTAGCTTCAGTAACATGATTCAGCCAAGTTACTTTCAATAATTCAGGATAGTTGTAATATACGCCCATCAGTAATTCTGGCACTATAAGTAAAACCAATAGTATCGCTATAATTGTAAAAACAATAAAAGCATAATTCCCATATTTATCTACATATAGTTGCGAGATACAACCATAAACAAAACCGATACCCAAACACAATAAATACGGCCAAGATAACATATCAATGTAAAACGTATTAAATTCACTGATTGGGCGATTTAGCAATGTAAAGCATGTTGAGATTACAAGCGCGATACCACAAATCCTAGTAAAATAAACTAAGTACTGTTTATTATGTTGGTACCCTACATATACTATGAAGAATAGTGTAGCGGAAAACACGATCAGGTTTTCTAGGCCCACCCATAACGATAGCGATAGCAAAAGAGCATAGAGGAAACTTTGTTGCCATGTACCAATTCGTTTAGAATCTATGGGGATAATTGCTATTGACCATGCAAAAAGAAGCATCTGTAGATTATGATGATCAATTGCACCTGGTTTAAATTTAGATATTGCAATCGAGCCGATAAAGTAAACACATGTTAATACTATAAATCGACTTCCGAACAACTTATAAGTTATTTTCGCTAAGGCTAAAAGTGTTAACAGTAAATATATTACAGGTACAATTCCGGTCGCATATAAAGAAGCAAGTTCTAAACCAAAAAAAGGAGAGAGGAATAATGTTGCTCCAGCCAAAGGAATATCGACCAACCTTGACCAGTGCATCAAAACACCGGATTGCGGATTAAATTGCTCAATCGGGGTCAAATACCAATTACCCGATTGCAACCAATGGGTAAATTGATGGTACCGCATGAAATCATCATTATCAGAGAAGGACACATTATTGGCTTCTGGTAGATAAAGATAAAGCAAGATGCAAACAAACGGTAACACGATCGAAATGAAGACTAACATGAGTTCTTCTGTAAAAGAACGGTCACTACGTTTAATATGAGTTGAACTATTCACAGTTATTACAGCGTAGATATTTCAACACGACGATTTAGCTTACGATTTTCATCACTCATATTGTCTACAAACGGCTCTGTTTCACCGTAACTTGTTGTACTGATCAGCTTCGAATCAACGCCTTTTTCTACAAGATAATCTTCAACTGATTTAGAGCGCTTTAGGCCAAGTGAAAAGTTGTACCCTGCATCGCCGACATTGTCAGTGTGTCCCGCTAGTTCCAAATTTGAAGAGCGTGATTCAATAAGCCTTAGTACTCTTGTCAAAACGTATTCCGATTGTTTAGTCAACGTTGAGTCATCGAAATTAAAGTACACTCTAGCAATAACTTCAGGGTCGTTTGATAAATGCACATCACTGTTAGTAAGTAGATACTCTGAACAATTTAACGATAGCCCTATCTGCGCCAGTTCTTCGCGTAACCACGCCATTTCTGGCGTGGAATCACCTTCTTTAACGATCTGTTGGAAGCCACCTTGATGGTTCATTACTTGTACACTATTGCCAATTTGAACTGAGTGCTCAAACTCAACACCATCTTGATTACAGTACAGCGCTAAAGGATCTTGACTTTCACTCGAGTAAGCAGACATGGCAGCAATAGAAAGAGAGATTGCTAAAATTGTTTGTTTTATCGTCATTTTTATTTCGCTTATAATCAATTGAGATGTCCAATTTCTTCAGTAATGAGCTCAAGAATTTTGTTTAAAATATCATCTGTATTCTGTGCTTTATAGACATTTTCTGCCCCAACACATTGCTGTAACGCTCTATTTTTATTTACGTCATAGTCAAAACCCACAACTGCGAGCTTTGCTTTCATTGCGTGTCCGTCGCTGGTTTTATCTGCGGAAAGTGTATTCACGATTTTACTACACATTCCGGCATTAACTAGCTGCTGATGCCGATTTGGGTCACCATCTAAGCCATCGGATAACACGATCAACAGTCGTCTTGGATTCTTACCTTTTTTAAGCATTTGAGCACCGCGAATCATACCTTGGAAAGACGCTGTACCATGATGCGGATAGAACTGGCTGACATTACTGTTGAATTGATTGTAGTTATCGGTCAGTGGTAGATCCTGAAACCGAGAGTAATCAGAGTGGGATACACAGTAGTTACTATTTTTTTCAACAAATATATCACGCACAGTACGATTCGCGTTGAAGCGTCCGTTCTTATTAACCATTTGAGTCATATAACAACGACTACTATTCCAATTTGTTGGTTTGGTTTTAGTGTAATAATTGAATGCTGCCATTCCTACTGTGTTGTCATCCGTATTATTCAAATCGTTGAACTTTTGCAGTTCGTCAGTTACTTCCTTGATGATATTTCGTAAGTCTACGTATTTTCGATTAGAACCACCTCGCCAACCATCTTGCATAGAACCCGAGTAATCCGCGACAAAAATAATATCTACTGCTTCACTTTGATACTTTCGGGCTACAGCAGCCCCTTTCGAGGTAAACGTATCCCCAAATCCTTCAATCGCATCGTTGCCTGGAAACCATGATGTATGTTTACTTGACGCCTCTACCTCATACTGAAAGAATCGAGCCTCCCCTCGCTTAAGCCCGTCAACGCATTCAGGAATTTGATCACAATTATATTTATGTATTTTAAGCTGAGATATCTCTGTTGTATCATGTAGATACGCTTCCAAATAATCCGTGGCAATTTTACGATTGACTTGGCTGCCACTACCAACCCCTTGTGAATCGTCGTTATCATCGTTATGGGCAGCAATCGCCAAAACAGCGATTTCCGAAGCATCTTCAATACGGGCTTTAGTTTGTATAGCTCTTGCTCCATCACTAGCTAAAGTAAATAACCCGAATAAGCCAGGGATAATCATCGCAAATAGGAGCGCTGCGTGACCAGTTTGTTTTTTTATGCTTTTCACAATCCTATCTACCTATAATAACGGCGTCCGAGGAAACGATTCGAAAATCGCCACCTAATATATCGCCAACCCAGTTGTCCGTTTCATAACATAAAGAAACTCTATAGAGAGTCGCTTGCCGATCCCAAGAAGTAACGACAGATAGGTGTCTAAGATCGCTTAAGGTTGTGCGCAACGTACATACTTCTGCACCAAAGTTAAATGTTCTTACCGCGTTTGGAGTACCATTACTCCTAAAAGTTTGCTCTTCAACAATCAAACGGTAGCGGTTACTATCGAAAGATGTTCCACCCATTCTAGACAGGGACCCTTGCGATATTACATACAACTCACGAGCCTCACTTTGTTTTATTGTGTAGTCTTCTTCATATAGTTGAGTGCGTTCTTTAAGAATATTCACCATCGAATAGGACAACCTATCTAGCTTACCTTTCATTGATAGCTTAATTATCACATCACCACTAAATACAAGTAGCGTGCTAAACACTAACCCTACAATGGCAAATTCGACGCTGAACGAACCTCGCTGTTTATAACGTAAAAATCTAGAAAGCATCTCGTTCATACTCCTGAACAACAATTACTTCACGACTTACTATGCTCGACGTATCCATAAAATAGGTAAACATTGAATTAAAATCGTAGTCAATACGATAGATAGCCATAGCACTATTGGCAGCAACACCACATTCAGCAAAGCTGTCACCATCAGGAACTTCACAAGGGTTTACATTGGTTAAATCAGCAATAGCTCGAATGTAATTTACCGAGAGCCTAAAGTTAGATTCATCCACTACTCCAGCCCAAAGAGCATCACTATCGTTAATAACATTCTCAAACACTGAGCGATAATCACCATGAGAAACCTTGGCCGAACGAGCAGCTTCAGATACGGCCAAGTCTGAAATGGCGCTAATGTAAGATAAGTAGCTCATTTCAACCCAAGCCATACACATTAGCCAAAAGGCCATAAAGCCGAGCGCAAACTCTATGCTTGCGACACCTCTTTGATACAATGCTTTGGCCTTTTGCATTACTGAACTGCCTCTTTTGTATCGCTATTTATTAGCACTTCAGAATTAGTTCGGCTAGTTGGTTCACTATTTCTCAATGCAGCAAAATGGTTAAAGGCGTCTTCTTCACTTACTTCTGGACCTAACATCGTACGCACATATTCAAAGTTACCTAACTTTGCCAATGCAAGCATAAGGTTTGCCTGAACTTGAGAATCGGCCTGTTCATTGGTGTAGATAGGCATCAAACGCTGCACCGCATCTAAGTAATGACCTTCAATAATATCAAGTACCGCGAGATTGTTCTTGACAGTAATGTCATCGTAAAAATTGCTTCTAGCTAGGTTAAACATAATTCTAGCTTTGTTGTAATCCCCATTCGCTGAGTACAATAGGCCTGACAAATTTTGTATTTCTGCATTACTCGGATCTAAGATTTTTGCTTGCTCAATATCAATTAGTCCCTGTTTAAAATCCCCAAGTTCATACAGACTGCTCGCATTGACTAAGAGCGCCTCAGAAGAAGTATTCTTCTGCGCAATTAGTGGCTTTAGAGTAAACAATGCAGAGTCCGCATCTTTAACCCTTAAATAGCTTCGCGCTAATTTGATTCTAGTTTCAGTAGTGTCTTTTTTTGCGAGTTCAGACTTATAATAACCAACCAACTCATTATAGTTTTGAGCCTGAATCAGCAACGTTTCTTTATCTAGCGTCCTATCGGAGCTACTGGTGCTAACGCAACCTGTGAATAAAGCAATACTCAACAAAACGGTAATCTTATACATTTGACATCATCCTTAAGATACCAGGTGCCGCAATCAGAATAACAATAGGGATCATGATGAATAGAATTAGTGGTACGGACATTTTCGCCGCTAACTTACCAATTTTTTCTTCTAGGGTAAGCATCTGAACATCGCGTATATCGCCCGCAAGTGTAGTTAACACACCATAAATCGATGAACCGTACTGCAAACTTTGCTTAAGGGTCATAACAAAACTTCGCATCTCACTCGAAGGAATATCATCATACAATTCATCTAATGCTTTTTGCATTCCTACCAAACGTGAACGATCATTAGTTTTCTTCAATAAAGCTGCTAGCTCCCTATCGAATCCGGCCATTTCCTTAGAAAGATAATTCATCGCAGATTCAATCGTCATCCCCGTCTGAACACATACAGCTAACAAATCCAAGAGATAAGGCAGTTGTCGCGAAACACGAGAAATTCTTGCTGTACCCCTAGCATCCAAAATCGCATCAGGAAGAATAATACAAGCGATTAACCAACTCGCCATCAATGCAACAAGAGTCGGTGTCGACAAAGGGTCTTTTAAGGAATAAATGTAAATACCGGCGCAACCCAACATCAAAGCGCCATACTTAATAGGCATGTAAAAGTTGATCCATTTACTCTTAGATGAGATACCCGCTCGTTTAAACTTGTCATTGATTTCCTGGTTATTGCTTTCAACGGCAGGTTTAGCTACTTTCTCGGAAACAAACTCAACGAAACCTGCCATACGGTTTGAATCAGATTTTAACGAAAATTGAGTAAGAAACATTTTTCGTTTAACTAGTCGAAAAATCACAAGCGCGATAAGTACAACACCTAAAAAAACCGAACAAAGTTGAAGAAACACATATACCTGAGAAGAAATCATCACTATCTAACCCCTCTCATTAATCCCCATACAATCGCAATACCAAGAGCTTCACTTATAAGCATGTAGTATAAAATCGGCTGCCCTTTAGGGTGGTTCATTACAAAATCGTAGTTTTCGGGGCTCAAATATTGAAGTATAAACAGAAAAAAGAAAGGGATAGCTGCTACAATCTTTGCGGAAGTGCGGGCTTCAGAAGTCAGAGCATACTTTTTCTTCTCAATAGCACGAGCATCGAACATAAGTCGATTCAAACGTGTAATAACATCTTTTAACTGACCGCCTCTTTGCATATTGGCGCGTAATGTAATAACAAAGAATTGAAATGATCGGTAAGGGAATCGATTGCAAGATTTTCTAAAAACTGTATCCGGAGATTCACCTAGTTGGAGCCTTTCTCCCATTCTCTTGAACTCTTCGCCAACACTCCCTTCTAATGATTTGCCAACAAAAATAATTGAATGCATGAGGCTTTCACCGGAACTCACCGCGCTTGCAAGCATATTAAGCGCGTCAGGAAAAGCCATTTCAAATTCTTTCTCTTGACGTTGCTCTAGAAGTGTTAGCCCGACTAAAACCCCAATCACCTGACCAATAATAAGAGCATAAAGTGGATTCATACGTAAGAAAGTATCGTTGGCATAAAAGCTGACAAATGCAACCACCAAACAGAATGCAAAGATTTTCAATACCGCAAACTTGCCAAGCTGCAACTTAACATTATTAAAACGCCTTGTGATTTTTTGGCTAATCGTTTCGCCAGTTAAACTATTAAAGTTAACCGCTTTATGGTCTTCATCCATAGAACTAACGTATAACGTTTGGTTTAATTGCTCTAGATATTCGTTTTCTTTACGCTTTGAAGGCCAAAACGCAATAATAAACAAAATACCGCCAACGATAAGCGAAAGCCAAAAGATCATAATACTTCTCGAGCTGCAAATAGCTGACTAAGCTGAGCATCTAATCCGAAGAAACGTGCTTTTTCAACTAAAATAGAGCGCTGCATCAAACCAGCAGTTACAAAGTTACCGCGAACTTTGCCATCTTCTGCCTGCATTTGGCTTGGTACAAAACGAAAAATTTCTTCAAGAACGACACTTTGTCCTTCTAAACCTACAACCTCCGACACACTCATTACTTTGCGAGATCCATCATGTAGACGACTTATTTGGATTACAAGATCAACTGCACTCACAATATTACGACGAATAGCTTCAAGAGGTAGGTTATTGGTCGCCATCATTACCATAGCTTCTACACGTGATAACGCGTCTCGAGGAGTATTGGCGTGCAAGGTAGACATAGAGCCGTCATGGCCTGTGTTCATAGCTTGCAGCATCTCAAACGCTTCACCACCACGACACTCACCAACGATGATTCGATCTGGACGCATACGCAGAGAGTTGATTACCAAGTCACGCTGATCAATAGCCCCCGTACCTTCAATGCCTGAAGTTCTAGTTTCCAAGCGCACAACGTGTGGTTGCTGTAATTTCAGCTCAGCGGCATCCTCTATACTAACAATGCGCTCTTTTTCTGAAATAAACTGAGAGAGTGCATTCAGCATAGTGGTTTTACCTGAGCCCGTACCACCTGAAATCAAAATATTTAGACGACAACGAGCTGCAATCATCAGGAGCTTAGCCATCTCAGGGCTCATCGCTCCGAACTCTACCAGCGAGTCAAAGCTAAGACTATTCTTCTTAAATTTACGAATAGAAATGGATGTACCATCTATCGCTATAGGCGGAATAACGATATTAACACGGCTCCCATCAGGTAAACGTGCATCACAAGTTGGAGACGAATCATCGACACGACGACCTACGCGAGCAGCAATTCGTTTTGCAATTTGGATCAGCTGTTCTTCGTCAATAAACGTGACTTCTGATTTCTCAACCAAACCATTGCGTTCGACAAAAACGTTGTCGCAACCGTTAATCATGATATCGCTGATACTCTCGTCTTCCATCAAGGACTGCATTGGACCTAAGCCGTGAATTTCGTTCACTAAGCTTTGGACATAATCAGCTTTAACAATGGATGGGACAGACCAACCTTGTCGATCAATTAACAGTTCTACAGCTTCAGCCAATTGTTTACTAAGCTGCTCTTTAGTCAAGACCATAACAGCTTCACTGTCTAAAGCCTCAAAGATTTGACGGCGAACTGCTATAAAAATTGATTTAGAATGATCCACTATTTACGACCTCTCTTTATCAATTTACTCAACAAACCGGCTTTCCCTACTTCGTGTTTTTCGCCAAGCAGTGCTGCTGTAATTTGCTTTATACTTTTACTAATCGGTAATTTCAGCTCGTGAAGATGTTTACCTTCTAGCAGCGCTTTGCTCATTTGACCATCATATGGACAAATGACGTCGATAGGTCGACGCAAATACTTCTCTATCTCTTCCTGAGTCACTGTCGCGTGCTTTTCTGGAGCAGTATGATTAATTACAATAATTATTCGAGCCTTAGTCTCCAACTCTTTCAATTGCGAACAAATACGACTTGCGTCTCTTAGACAAGAAACCGTAGGTTTAAGTGAAATTACGATCGCATCACATTCTTTCGCACTATACTCTAGATCATATTTACTATTTACTGAGCGCGATAAATCTTCGATTAAAAAGTTAGTTTGCTCAGAGAGTTCATCAGACAAAGTTCTAACGTATTCCTTCATTTGAATCTCGTTAAGATCTTTTGATTGCACAGATAAAATCGATAACATTGGGGTTATCTTTTGTGTCATATTTAGTGCGTAAGAGGTGTCTAGATTGGACGTTAGTGCACCAGGGGGAATGTCTTTCTTTTCGAATTTTTTGAGGCCTAGCAAGATATCTAAATTACCACCCACAAAATCATGGTCTACGACGACACAAGAACTGTTTTTTTTACTAGACAATTCGCATGCGATTTCTGAAACGAGTAGAGAGTTTCCAACGCCACCGCTGGCTCCCCAAAAAGCCACTTTTTTCGCATCACGAGCTTTACCAAGCCCGGAATTACGTTGACGATTATCTGAAACATTTTTTACAAAGTCGATTAGCTCTTGCTTGCTGACAGGCCAAAAGAGATAGTAGAAACCCATTTCTTTCAAATTTCGTATTGTTGATATCGCGTCTTCACTACCAACAACAATCACCGACGCAGAATTAGGTAACAAATGGCTTATGCGTCGCATATCCTCTGTTACATTCTTACTCTCATTTAACTCAACAATTACAATTTCTAAAGCACTGCTACGAGCGTGCTTTTTTATAATTTCATCTTCATTTTCTAGTAATTTAGGTACAGCAAGACCTTCAAACGTAAATGCCTCTTCAACCAACTGGCGACAGACTTCGGTTTGATAAAATAGAACCGATGATAGCCCATGAGCTTCGGGTTCTGGGGATTCTGACGGTTTTAATAGTTCTACTAAATCTAACATTGTCTATCTATCCACGTCGGTGCGTTTCGCTTGAGTACCAATCATTTTTTCTGGGTGTTGAATTGATTTCCAACGCATCCCTTCAACAAAGCAATCGTGATTAGTAAAACCAAATTGGTTTACTGTCGGCTCTTCACACGTTGGTACTATAACTTGGTACTGCTGTAACGATATAGTGAAGTTAAATGGCTCCCCGCTACTTTTAAATTCAGAAATATGCACATTTTTGGGGTCTACACCACGCAATAATAGCTTCTCTCTGGTCTTCACTGCTGCTTTTTCGGCAAGTTTTGACGACCACGTAAAATAAATCTGCTCGGTTAGTACTTTATCTCTATGTAGTTCCAAATATTGATTCGCTCGCTCTTCAAACTCAGAACGGTTACTCTTATCAATATTTGCTTTAAAAGTATAGGTGACTGGAACCAATTCGACAGTTATTCCAGAGCGCTCTTCGACTCTCTCAGCACACCCCATCAATATCAAACTTGCCAATAATACAACTAATAAGTTCTTCACTTTTTGAACCCTCCCGCTTGCAAAATTTCTTCAGCCCAGACTTTGCTAGCTGGTGTGTAGCTGTAATCCACATTAAAAAATCGTTGCATCGTAGTCGTTCGTTTCATCGTTGGTAACTGAATCTGTGAAGGGTTGACTGGATTAACCAAGTTAACAGTTGCAACAATAACTAGTTCCGTTTTATTCCGTACCGTTTCTGAATGTCGGAACAAAGCTCCTAAAATAGGCACATCACCTATAAAAGGTACACGGCTCAGTGATTCGCGATCTTCAGTGCTTAAAAGCCCACCAAGAACAAAGCTTTGCCCATCACCAAGTTCCACTGTTGTTCGTGCTCTCCTCGTTTTTAGAGCCGGTAAATCATATCGATCATTCTGATATTGCGTATCAAGAGAACTTACCTCTGGCATAAGAGATAATTTAATTTTGTCGTCCTGCAGTACCTTAGCCATCATCTCCAAACGAATACCAAACTCTTTAAATAGAACGTTAGTACCGCCATCGACGATTGTCACAACTGGAATTTCCCCCCCGACGAGGAAGCTGGCACTCTCCCCGGAGATAACGGACAAATTTGGCTCAGCTAAAACTTGTCCAACAGCATCATCACCAATTGCAGTGATTACAGAAACAATATCGGACGCACTAAAATTCACCAATTGATCAACAAAAGTTCCTGGCGAATATCCACTACTTGCATACTGGACGCCAAATTCTTCCAAAAATGACTGCGAGACTTCTGCAATAGAGAGTTTCACATTTACCTGTTTAGTTGTTGCAACGTCAATATTATTAACAATACCCTTGTAGTGACGACGAGTCATAAACTCCATTTCGTATGAATCATCCCCAAGATTCCACTCTATCTTGTAATCTTCATAGTCTTTATTGAGTAATTCTCCCACTAAAATATTGATCTCATCTCTCACTTTTTCACTGGGTACTTTACCAGCCAAGACGACTTGATCGCCTAGGTTATAAATCGAGATACTCACATCTGGGTAGCGAATTTGGACCTGCTGCTGAACATGAATTAAGCTTTTATTGACAACTAGCTTACGACTAATAATCGTTTCTGAGTTCTCGTCAAAAGCGAGCAAAGATACCGTTCCTACTTGTTTGCCGAAAATAACCAACTTGTTTTTATCCACAACTTGATAATCTGCAATTGCAGGATTAGATATAAATACAGAAGCAATTTCTGCCTTCGTATTTATAGCTTTAGCCTCTCCCTCTCCCAAGTTCATCAAAACCTGCGCTGAGGCTAAGCCACTCCACATAACAACGAGTAAAGCAATGATTGCTCTAGTTACATACATTATTATTCTTTTCCCTACTTGATGGTTATGGCATCTGCACGATACTCAATCACAGATTTAAAGCCTGGCAAAACATCACCGGCATCTGCACTTAATTCTGCAGGGCGATAACTTCCAACTGACTTATGTACTTCTAATGTTGCAATTTGTTTTGCGACACTTAATACGGATACTTGTTTTCGGTCTAATTCCAGAATTAAGTGTGTATCGGGTCCCACATCATCTTGTGAAGCTTCATCCGAGGACTGATCTACTCGCAAAACTTTGATCCCCATTAATACTGGTGAAATTGAAATTGATTTTCCTCGCGCAGCTGCAGAAGAGCCGACATCTATGGAAGCCGTTGTACCAGGACTGGTTAGTGCCAGAATATCAATATAAGTACTGGCCCGAATAACACCACCAACGACTGCGTCCGGAGAGACTTTAAGCGGATAAGGTACAAAACCGTCGGCTAAAGTTAGATCTAAATACTCAGGGGAGTTAGGGGCAACAATGTCCGTTGCGAGTAAAATAGCACCCGCCGAAACATCGGAACGAAAAATCGAGCCCGCTGGGTACTCAAAAAGCATATCTTCAGTAATGCCTTCTTGAGCAGCATCTTTTTCGGATAGTTTGATAACTTGGATCTGGTTGGCTTTTACGACTTGCGCTTGTTTTACATCGTCTTTTGTTTGCCAGACGGAGTAGAACTTAAGTGGTTTAATATCTTTTTGATTAGTCGTATTTTCAGTGCGAGTCAGGTTACCAGCTAAACCGTAGAGACCAAAGATAATTGCCAGCAAGGCAACAAAGAGGAGTAATTTTGTGCGCACGTTAAATTCCTAAATTGAAGCCCCTACACTAAACACACCACTTAAAACGATTGGTATAGCAAAAGGGAGCCCATCATGGACTATTCTTGTAGGTTTGAGTTTTTTAATTAGTAAGTATAGTAACGCTTCGATCCCGCCTAAAATCAGCATTATTACTAAAAACAGTAACAAATACTCAGGATCTATAGATAAAGCAAAAGCGGATGCTAGTTTTACATCACCAGCGCCAAACAGGCCAAGCTTCCACAGCAACATACCGAGTAACAATAGCAATAGTGAATTCACAAAATATAGTTCTGAACCGTGAACGATCTTAGAGGTAAGCAGTACACAACCCAAAAATATAACACTTGTATTGGTTACAATTCGGCTCTTCAAATCTCGCCAGCAAACACAAAAACAAATGGTGGCTAAGGTTAGCCACCAAATCGAAGTAACGGCTATGCTCAAGCTTAAGGCGTAGTATTGTTTGCAGAGTTAATATTAGTTTCAATAGTACCCATTGCGTTGTCTAGAGCATTGCCCAGATCACCATTAAAAACAGCTAAAACGATCGCAGAGATTGCTACACCAATGATTGCGTATTCGATTGCAGTAACACCGCGCTCGTCGTTTTTAAAAGAGTAAAATGCGCTTTGAGCGGCAACAAAAGCTTTAGTTAACATGTGTTTTCCCTTTACTAATAAAATTGCATATAACTATAAAAATATATGCATCAAAGATAGTTTGTATTCTATATAACTGATTACATTGTGACAAATTAATAATACAACTTATTTTATTAAGAAAAATAAATCAAAGTAACACTTTCTTAATGGTTAAATTACTTTTTTGTGACCTAGCACTTCTCATTGAATGATAAACAACCAAAAAGAAGCTAGCTAAGCAATGTTTCACAACGCGAGTTCAAAAAACAAACGCTCTTAGCTTTTTTATACACAATATAAACTATAGACCAATGTATCAATTCTCAAAGTTGATACGTTCACATTCAGAAAAATCCTATTACTTTTTTTTACATGTAAAATATGATCATCACATTGCTTAAGTTTCATCTGATAAATAACTGAATTCCAATACCTTTAGACTTGCCTGTTCATCTAGATCAAGGAACTCTGGTGGGTTGCTGAGTCGCTGGACGAAAGTTAGCTTTGGCGCTTCCTCTTTCATACTATCGATTAGAAAGTCACAACTCACTTGAGGTGAGTTAACACAAGCTAACACCTTGCCCTTTGATGTTAGTAGCTCCGGCAACCGACGTAAAATCTTTTTATAATCTTTAGTTAACGCAAAACTACCTTTTTGAAATGAAGGTGGATCGATGATGATTAGATCGTAAGGTCCAGTTCTCTTTATCTTTCCCCAAGACTTAAATATGTCATGAGCAAGAAACTTCACTTTATTTAGGTTATGGCCATTCAATCTGTGATTGTCTCTTCCTTTAGCTAACGAGCCACGAGACATATCTACATTAACAACTTGGTCTGCACCGGCTTCAATAGCCGAGACAGAAAAACCACATGTATAAGCAAATAAGTTGAGTACATTTTTGTCTTTCGCATTTTTAGCAACCCAATCTCGACCATAGCGCATATCTAAAAACAAACCGAAATTTTGATTTCTACCTATGTCTAATTGAAATTTCAAACCAGACTCAGTAACAACAGGACGACTATCAAGTTCACCTAGAATGATTTCTGATGGCGCACCTTCAGCATATCGGTGTTGAATAACTATAGATTGTCCGTTTTTTTCTAGCCATATCTCCGTCTCAGATAGCGCAACAAGCCCATTTTTTAACGCCTGCATAAACAGTTCATCTACTGGTTTAAACACGCTGACAATCAGTTGGCCTTCTACCCAATCACACGTCAACTGTTCTAAACCTTCAAAGCATCGACCTCTACCATGAAATAGTCGACGAACTTCATTTGGGACACTGTTTAGCCCCAAATGAAGCTGCTCAAAAAAGATTGGCAACTGTTCGATCTGCATGGACTGGTAATCTACTTTTTGATCTTCGGCCATAATAACTCCGATGGTTTAAGCCATGATTCAATACCTTGGCTGACGATTTCTTGATTCCATTTTAACCCTAGTGAAGGGTACTCTCTTGGGTCACAAATGAACTGATAATTCTTTTCTTTATAGAAAAAGCGCAAAGCAAAGGCATGTAAGTAGCCACGATCGGCTTGCGAATTGGCATTGTATATAGGATCGCCAACAATAGCAGAGCCCACAGATTTAAGTGCCACTCGAATTTGATGTGTTTTACCCGTATAAGGCTTACAAATAAATAACCTTTCACCGGGTTCTGCTGCTAGCGAGAGAAATTGGGTCACCGCCGGATTATTCTGGCTATTGAGTAACTTCCATGCCGAGCGACGTGAACGCTCCATATCACCGCTCACTAAGCCTTGTTTCTTTTTCGGCTTTTTACTGCCAATGGCCAGATAAAATTTGTCCACACTTCGCTCTGCGAACATTCTAGATAGTAGGCTCGCGGCATCAGAATTACGCCCTAGCAACAAAGTACCAGACGTCATTTTATCTAAACGGTGAACTAAAAATAACTTTTCGTCTCCCGTTGCTTTAGCAATCTCTTGAAGCAGCATGGTATCGCCATCGTCTTTATGTACAGAGATATTAGGATGTTTGTTTATGACGAGAAAGTCAGGGTGGGTATGTAAAATATCAAACATTGAGCAAGCTCCACTTTGGAGGCAAGAGTATACCTAGATTGAGCATCAACACCATAGAGAGCATAAACAAAAAAAGGAGGAGCCGACTGACTCCTCCTTTTATAGTATCAAATTAGTCTACTTTACAGTTTCTTAGAGAAAATACCTGCTAGGGCGATAATACCAATACCTAGTAGCATGATTTCACCTTTACCGCTGTCAAAGCCAGACTTGATGCCCATGAATGCAACGATTGCGATTGCTACAGGGATAATGTACTTAACTAGGTTGTACCATAGACCAAACAGTGGGAATGATACTTCACCGTCGTTAGTAATCTCTTTCTCAAGCTCAGAGCGAGTTAGACGCCAGCCTGCAAAGATACATACCAACATACCGCCAACAGCTAGGAAGATCTTGTCTGTTAGTAGGTCGAAGATATCAAATGCGCCTGTACCAAATAGAGTTGGACCAACACCTCCAAGAGATAGTGACGCAATCACACAAAGTGTTGCCATAACTACACTTGCCGAGATAACCGCTGTTGAACGCTTCATACCTTTTTCATCGATTAGGTACGAAACCACTACTTCTAATAGAGATACTGAAGATGTCAGTGCCGCTACAGTTAGACCAATGAAGAATAGTAGTGCTAGCAATAGACCAATCAGGCCACCCATTTCAGCAAATAGCTGTGGAACAACCACGAATACTAGACCAGGGCCAGCTGAAGGAGCCATACCAAACGCGAACATTGCTGGGAACATTGCAACACCTGCTAGGATTGCAACACCGGTGTCCATTGCAGTAACCATACCTGTTGTTTGAACTAGATTCTCTTTCTTCTTCAGGTACGAACCGTAAGTCATCATACAACCCATACCAAGAGATAGTGAGAAGAATGCTTGACCTAGAGCCGCTAGCACAACATTGCTATCAACCTTAGAGAAATCTGGCTTAAACAAGAATTCAACACCCGCCATTGCGCCAGGTAGAGTCATACCATATACAGCAACGGTAATAAGGATGATGAATAGTAGCGGCATTAATACCTTACCTGCTTTCTCGATACCGCCGGAAATACCTTTCATAACGATAACGATGTTCAGGAATAGGTAAACGCCCATCCACATTAGAGGTTGAACTGGGTCAGAGATGAAACCACCAAAGCTATCACCAATTGCTTCTGGTGTGCTTAATAGACCACCGCCCACTTTGAAGATATAAGCCAGTGCCCAGCCGCCAACTACAGGGTAGAAACCCATAATTAGTAGACCACTTAAAACACCGATTACACCAGTAAATGCCCAACGGCGATCCGTCGATTTAAATGCACCTACTGCTGAAAGACCTGTCTTACGACCAACAGCGAACTCTGTAAGCATTACACTGAAGCCGATAAAAATTACGAACATAAGATAGATAGCAACGAATGCGCCACCACCACTCTCACCTGCTGTGTACGGAAACTTCCAAATGTTACCTAGACCTACAGCAGAACCTGCTGCGGCCATAACGAAGCCTAATTTAGACCCCCACGTATCACGGGGCTGTGCACTTGAACTCGTAGCCACGGTTTACTCCATTAAATCAGTTTTTATAAGTTGTGTTTGCTTCTGTTAGGCGCCTATAAAAGTTGAGTGTATATATATTTTTACACTTATTAGAATTTTGAGTGACGCTAACGTTATGGCAAGTAAACCAGTTTAAGATTAAAATTGGAACCCCGAAAAGTACATTTTTTCAACACAAATGTAATTATTATGTTTAAATGCTGCTTTTTTACACTATTACACACTCTTCTCACTGGATTTAACACTCCTCTAACAGAATTCCACTTTTTCCAAAATCCAGCAACAATCTATTAATTGACATAGTTATTCCTTGTCGGTGTTTGTATAGCAGATTACTATTTAGTTGCCGGATTTCGACTCTAGGTAGCTGAATGGACAAGTTTTATCACTTCTTAACCCTTGCTGGGATCGTGTTTTACTGGATCCTGGTCGCAGGTGTAACAATACGCGTCGTACTAAAACGCCGCGCTGTTAGCATGTCACTCGCTTGGTTGATGATCATATATATCATCCCAATTGTTGGTGTGGGTTGCTACTTTCTATTTGGCGAACTCAACCTCGGTAGGAAACGCGCCGAGCGTGCCAAAGAAATGTTCACCCCATTTGAACAGTGGTTTTCAGGATTAAATGAATGTCATGCACACGCACCAGAAAGTTTTGGTCGTCATATCTATAGAATTGATGAGCTTTGTAACAACCGTTTAGGTTTACCTGCATTAAGTGGTAACACACTTTCCTTGCAAAGCTCTCCACAAAAAATTCTTCAATCGGTTATCAAAGATATTGAAAACGCAGAAACCAGTATTCGAATGGTCTTCTATATCTGGCATCCTGGTGGCTTAGCCGATTCTGTTGCTGCAGCACTAATAAAAGCTTCCAAGCGAAGAGTTAAAGTTAAGCTGTTACTTGATTCAGCTGGTAGCCCGCGATTTTTTAGAAGCGAATGGTATAAGATGATGAAAAATGCCGGGATCGAGGTTGTTCAAGCACTCGAAGTAAGTCCGTGGCGTATTTTCTTGCGTCGCTTAGATTTAAGGCAGCATCGAAAAATTATCGTGATTGATGACAACATCGGCTACACCGGCTCTATGAACATGGTGGACCCTGCATTCTTCAAACAAGACTCAGGTGTCGGCCAATGGATTGACATCATGGTTCGAGTCACTGGCCCAACGGTTAATGTTTTGTCAGCAATTCATGGTTGGGACTGGGAAGTTGAAACTGGGTCACGAACCCTTCCTCAGTTACCGGAATGCCGAATTGATCCTGAGCAACCTCAGCACCCAGTGCAAGTCGTACCTTCCGGTCCGGGTATGCCTGAACACCTCATTTCTCAGGTACTCACTCTAGCGATTAACCAAGCTAATAAGTCTGTACGGATCACAACGCCTTATTTTGTACCAAGTTCCGATCTACTGGAAACCCTAAAAATGACAGCGCAACGAGGGATCAAAGTTGAGCTGATCATCCCCCATAAAAATGACTCTTTGATGGTTCAATGGGCTTCACGGGCTTTCTACACGGAACTCATGCTCGCAGGGGTAGAAATCTATGAATTTTATGGCGGTTTGCTGCACACAAAATCCGTCGTTATTGATGAACAGTTTTGCCTTGTCGGAACCGTTAACATGGACATGCGCAGCCTGTGGCTAAACTTTGAACTCACGCTCGCTATCGATGATGAAGCGTTTACCAAAGAGATGTACTGGTTACAGCAGAGCTACATGGATGACTCTCATTCCGTCAACCTAAAAGAGTGGCAAAAACGTACACTCTACTCTCGATTTCTTGAACGCGTCTTTTACTTGTTCAATCCGCTACTCTAGGCCTTGCTAATTATCTGTTGCCATGTTTTAAATATGGCAACAGATATAGACAAGGACTTCAAATGTCAGAAAAAAAACAAACAACTTTCGTTACCGCTGGTCGAGATGAAAAGTGGACGAATGGTGTCGTAAACCCTCCTGTACAGCGTGCATCTACGGTTGTATTTAATACTGTTGCTGAAAAACACCAAGCAACCATCAACCGAGCGAATAAAACGCTCTTTTATGGCCGACGTGGCACTAACACCCATTTTGCCTTTCAAGATGCGATGGTTGAGATTGAAGGCGGAGCGGGCTGTGCTCTTTACCCTTGCGGAACCGCTGCCATCTCTAACGCTATCCTCTCTTTTGTCGAATCTGGTGATCATATTCTGATGGTTGACACTTGTTACGAACCAACACGTGATTTTTGTGATCAAATCATGAAAAAGATGGGGGTCGAAACCACTTACTACAATCCAACCATTGGCGAGGATATTCGTGAACTCATACAGCCTAACACTAAGGTACTGTTCTTAGAATCTCCAGGCTCTATCACAATGGAAGTGCAAGATGTCCCTACCCTAGCGCGCATTGCTCACGAGCAAGATATCATTGTAATGCTCGATAATACTTGGGCTGCAGGTGTGAATTTCTCGCCATTTGAGTTTGGTGTCGATATTTCAATTCAAGCCGCAACTAAATACATCGTCGGCCACTCTGATGTCATGCTTGGAACTGCTGTGGCCAACGAAAAATGTTGGGATCAGCTTCGAGAGCAAAGCT
>Ga0209379_10000288_pt1 | contig 48053 bp, 42 predicted proteins | sample tdDd001_FD_187124 | JGI IMG/M metagenome (GOLD analysis project Ga0209379, IMG submission 187124) | Marine sediment microbial communities from the Atlantic coast under amendment with organic carbon and nitrate - tdDd00.1 (SPAdes)... | ecosystem: Environmental > Aquatic > Marine > Coastal >... | reverse complement strand
GCTCTCATGGCATGAGGATCGATATCAATTTGATATTCCTTTACAAAACCACCAATTGAAGCGACTTCTGCAACACCTTTGGCAGCTGTTAACGCATAACGAATTTGAAAGTCCTGAAGACTCCTTAGTTCATGTGGATCCCAACCTCCCACAGGATTCCCGTCTTTATCACGACCTTCCAGGGTATACCAATATATTTGTCCCAAAGCGGTGGCATCAGGACCTAAAGCTGGTGCAACACCATCTGGCAAAGTGCCTGACTGAAGAGAGTTTAACTTCTCTAAAATTCGTGTTCGACTCCAGTAGAATTCAACATCCTCATCGAAAATGATGTAAATACTAGATAAACCAAAAATGGAATTACTTCTAATGGTTTTCACTCCAGGTATTCCCAATAATGAAGTTGTTAATGGGTAAGATATCTGATCTTCGATATCTTGTGGCGAACGGCCTGGCCATTCGGTATATACTATTTGTTGATTCTCTCCAATATCGGGAATAGCATCAACAGGGACTGGATCCTTAGGTAATATACCAGTATTCCATCCAAAAGGTGAATTGATTACACCCCATGAAATGAAAATAGTAAGTACCAAAAAAGTGACCAGTTTATTCTCAAGGAAAAAACGGATAAATTTATTCAGCATGCTTGTCTTTTTATGATTTATTAAATATTATAATTTATGCAAAAGAATGGATCATAACATACTCATTCACATCAATATAAGATTTAAATCACAAACGATAAACTTGCAAATCGGAAAGGACAGTTTGAATTTTCAGCGGTGGCGGCTTATGGTACGTAACTTGTACAATTTCTTCTGTGAAAGTAGGAACAATAAGCAGGTGAATAAACGCTGGCAAAAAGGAAAAAACCTGCGTAAAATCGATATTCAGTGTTTGGATCGTAAAATCATCCTCAATATCCACCTTAATAATTTCGTCGTGACACGAACCACAAGCATCACCACAACAGGAATCTGATTCGTTTATCACCTGAATAGATTTCAACTCTCCACCACAATAATGTGCAGACACAGTCATCCCCATAGTTGTAATCAATACAATAAAAGCTAAAATAATATGACTGATCTTTTTCAACATTAAATCTAGATTATAACTACAAATTTATATCACAATAAATATAACATGAGTTAATGACTTGTTAAATTGTGATTCCAACTACAAAAGTTCACTAAAACTACAAGTAGGTATTAACACCTATTTTATAAAAACGAGTAAATACCCTATTAGAACACATTTTTTCAAAACGTACATTTGCATCGCATCTGACTCACACTTCTAGTAAGCAAAATCAGGTGTAAATGATAAATCCGTTTCAAATTTAAACATCATATGTAACACAAAAAAAATATTCCATATTCTGATTATTAAATTTTAATATACTACTATTGTTAATTAATTAAACACACACACAATGTCTACACAGGAAAAGAAAACGAGAATTATCCGAATGGTTAATAGATGGAATAAAGTACGATGGAATCATCGTAAAGCATTAAGATCCTTCAGCTCTGGAGCTTACTTCACAATCACTCCTGAAGATGTAAGAATGTGGTCTGACAACGAGACAAAGCCTGAACATATCCATTGTTATATTGGTATCGAGAGAAAGAAAATGTATTTAATTCTTATTGACAGTGAAACAGATAAGAAACCATTAACTCGATTGGATAATTCAGAATTTGAAAAAGTCGTTATTCGTGAATTCTCCAACGATTTGGATATTTTCACACCGGACTTCATTAAGAAAACAGTTGATGGCAATGTTACTGTAAATGAAGCATTATCACGTAATCTTCGTTGGCAGTTAATGAAAAGCAACTGGATTAGTGAGCAAATAGAAAGTTCAAGAGATATGCAAGTTGGTATCGCCCGTGTTTTTGCATCTCCATTTAAAGATCTTGAAAATATTGTTAGAGCAAATCCGAGTGGTGACATTATTGCAATAATGGGACTTAAAACAAATGAAACCTTTGTAAACAGTCATGTTCCTGTAGAACAATCACCCTATCAATTAGATCTTTGCTTTTGGGGAATAGATTCAAACAAGCAATCAACAGATCAAAGGCTATTACAAGATGAAAACACAGCTTCAGGACCACAAGGTATGAGAGGACCTGAAGGTGAAAGAGCTCCAGTAGAGGATTTAACACAAATTGGACCTCCTTACAATAACAGGTCTTTTTCTATGATTAACTAAAGATAAAAAATGGATACGACAAAAACGATATGGCATGTCTGCACTAGTTTAAGTATATTATTCTTATGCACTAGCTTTATATTAACTCTTCGATATTACAAGCAGATAGGTAGCCATCTGAGATTTTTTATTCTACTTCTATTATTAGGATTGAGTACAGAGATCTTTTCATTTGTTTATATGAAGGTTCTGAACAATACTAATAATCTTTTTGTTATTCCAGTCTATTATATTTTAGAATTCTTTATATTAAGTTGTTTGTATCTCAAACATTTCTTTAAAAAAACAAATTGGATTGGTACAAGTTTAATTGTACTGATTCAAGTTGTTTTATGCATTGAAGGCTATAGAAGTATGTATTTCGATCAAGTGTACTCCTTTCATGCCTATGGGAAAGTGCTTGTAAACTTAGTCGCAGTGATATACAGTTTAAAATTCTTTTTAAACCTTGCTCAAGGCAGTGCTAAAATTAATCCTTCTAAAGTTGGATTAAATATTATCATTTTTGTATACTATGTACTTTCATTAATTCTGTTTATCTTTATCAACTTTCTTGTTAATGGAGATTCTACGATTACAATGTACTTTTGGATTTTCCACTCAAGTATTACAGCCTTATTTTATTTCTCAATTTCATTCCTAATATGGAAAGTTGGAACAACTCGCAAACTGTCGCTCTTTGGTTATTAATCGTTTTAATCATATTTATATTTCTGAGTGTTTCAATCGTATACATCATTAAGGTATATTTGATACGAATACATTCTGAAAGAGAAAAAGCAAACGAACTCAAACTTGAGTTTCAAGAGAATTTAATGCGAGACAGTATTATGATTCAAGAATTGGAGAGAGAACGAATTGCTGCAGATTTACACGATTCTCTTATTGGAAAGTTAAACTCGGTAAAATACCTATTCTACTCCGATGAAAATTGGACCGTTCAAGATATACAACGAAAAATTGAGGATAGTATTAAACTAACTCGTCATATTTCTCACGACCTATGTCCTCCTTTAATCGAAGAGTCAAATTTAGTCGAGATTATTGAAGACTTGACCTACTCAAACCCAGGAGGAATAAATATTAAATTCACCTATTCTGGTAATGAATACTCTGGTATATCTAAAGATAGCAAATTGCAATTAAGTCGAATTTCTCAAGAAATTCTAAATAATATTTTTAAGCACTCAAAAGCAAATTGTGTCGATATTCACATCCATTTTGGTGAAAGCTATTTTGGCCTTTATATTACCGACAATGGAGTTGGGTACGACCTAAAGAAGTTGAGTAAAGGACTTGGTCAAAAGAACATCAGACTTCGTTCAGAATATCTTAAAGCAATTACTGTTCCTAAATCGAGGATTGGCTATGGTAGTTCTTATTTAATACTTACTGAAAAATCTAATTTATAAAATTGATGGACACTCCAACAATAAAACTCTCTCTTGTTGATGACGAAGTTTTAGTTACTCAACTTTTAAGCAAATTTTTGAGCTCTATAAGTAACTTTAATGTCATCTCTATTTCGAATGACGGTTCAGAATTTATCGAATACCTGAACACTACGGATACTTATCCAGATATTGTATTGCTTGACTTAAAAATGAAAAAAGTCAATGGGTTCGAAACGATAGAATTCATACGTGCCAATCATCCTGAAATTAAAATTATCAGCCTCACCTCTCACTACAAAGCTTCTAACTTAGGCTATATGGTTAAAACAGGTGTTGCTGCATTTTTACCTAAGGAAATCTCCCCTGACAAATTAATTGATATTATAAAAGACGTCGATAGGAAAGGTTTTCATTTTAGCACTGAACAAGTTGATATTTTGAGGATGCAACTCTCCAATAAAATTAATGCACCTGTATTATCAGCAACAGAAAATATTAGTGAACGTGAATTGGCTGTATTAAAACTCATGTGTAAGCAGTTAACTAATACGGAAATTGCTGAGAAGCTATTTGTTAGTGTAAGAACTATTGAAGGCCACCGCAATAGTTTATATGTAAAAACAGGCGTTAAGAATATGGCAGGATTAATTATTTACGCCGCAAAAAATAAGCTTATCGATTTAGAAGAGTGTGAACTTCTAAGTTTATAAACGAAGAAACTTCATTTTAGGCCTATACAAATAAATGTATAGGCTTTTATAATCAGATTTACTTTATTTAAAGAACCGTAATTGACTGAAAACCCGAAAGAAAACTAGTTTTCACCATTCTGTTTTCTAAAAGGATTAGTATTAACTATCTGGATTATTATTTAAATCATTACCAATTCTCATCTACCCAATTCACACAGTCTTCAGGCTATGCTGAAATTTTACCTGAAAATTTTCAGATCATTAAACATTACTCTTCAAACACTTACCTCCACAAAGCCCGTAAACATTGAAGTTATTGCAATTTATTTTCCAAAAACATTTGGAGCTTATATAAAAACATACCATCTTTGCATCGCAATCAGAGAGAAACGCGGATGTGGCGTAATTGGTAGCCGCGCTAGACTTAGGATCTAGTGCCGAGAGGCGTGGGGGTTCGAGTCCCTTCATCCGCACAAAGGATCGATACGAAAGTGTTGATCCTTTTTTTATTTTCTGAAAAATATCCATAAAACCCCTCCCCTCTTCAAAAGTCTTATCTATATTTGTTCCACTTAAAAATAAACTGGATTTATAGCATTGAAAACACCAAAACAGTACCAATTCATCATACAACTAGGAAGAGCTTTGCATATTTACGGCGTCCCTTCTTACAAGATCCAAATCTATCTTTCAGAGGTTGCGAAAACAAAAGGCATTCGAGGTAGTTTTATGGATACACCCACATGGATCAACTATGTTTTTTACAGCGAAGATGAGGATGAATCCTATAATCATATTGAAAGTGTATCACCGGGTGGATTAAATCTTGGCGCCCTATCAAGATCTGTAGAAATTACAGATCAAGTATTGGCTGATCAAATAGATTTCGATGAAGCAAGTCTTCAGCTCCGAATGGTTTATAAGCAGTCGCTAAAAGTCAACCATCTGATCTTAGCATTTGCCTTTGCTTTAGGTGCAGGTTCTTTTAGTTTGCTTCTAGGAACCAACTGGATTTCTTGCCTTGTGGCAAGTTTAATGGGAATCGTAGTTTACGGCCTAACTTATTTAGGACTTAAGTCAAAATTCATTAATAATACATTAGAAGCCTTAGCAGCCTTTGTAGTTACAATTTTAATTGGGGTTTTATCCCTTTGGTTGCCAGATGTGAATATACCACTTACGATTTTATCTGCCATCATCATTTTTATACCAGGCTTGGCAATTACGACTGCTCTGGAGGAAATTACATACAAAAGCCTAGTATCAGGCTCTGCCAAACTTTTTGATGCATCCATCTCACTTTTCAAACAGTTCTTTGGGACCATTTTGGGACTATCAATACTACCCCTATTCTGCAATATTAATATCAACTCAGCCATAGCAAACATGCCCGTTTGGTCTAAGTATCTTGGTATACCCTTGCTTGCAATCTGTCTTTTACCCATATTTCAAGTTAGGCGAAAAGATATGATCTATGGTATTCTAACGAGCATTATCTGTTACGGTGTAACTGTTTTACTTTCATTTACTGGCATACTTATAAGTACATTTATTGGGAGTATTGCCGTTGTGTTAGTGAGTAATTTATTTTCATACATAACCCGCTCACCACGCCACGTTTTTATCACTCAAGGCCTTATCATGTTGGTACCAGGTAGCAAAGCATTCATGGGTATAAGTACCATGTTTTTAGGTTCACCAATAGAAAATGCAGGAAATCTTGGTTCACAAGTTGCTTATATCTTAATGGGAGTTGTCGGAGGACTATTATTTTCAGGTAGTTTTAATACGAAATAGTAGTAAAATCGATATTGTTAATAACTTAATCTTGAAATTCTGCAAATAAAAACTATTTTTGCTCTTAGAATTATCACTTCAAATAAATCAATGATAGATAATACAGAGAATTATTTTGACGATGATGCTCTTGAATCTGTAGACAGATTCGAAATAATGCTCAAAAATAACAAACCATGCTACTTCGATGTACATGAGTTTGAAAACCTCGTCGACCACTATCTTGAAAATCACGAACTTGCTAAAGCTAGCCAGGTTTCAGAACTAGCAACACTACAACACCCATCCTCTATCTCCTTACAAATGAGACAAGCACAAGTGCTTATTAGTAGAGGTGAAGAGATTAAGGCGCTTACGATTCTCAACAAGCTAAAGAAAATCGAAAGCACAAATAAAAATATATACATTCTTATTGGGAATATTTACAACATCCTCAAAAAACCTCAAAATGCTAAAATCCAATTCGATATTGCTTTAGATTTATGTTATGATGATAAAGAGGATCTGTTGTTTAGAATTGCTGTTTCTTTCGAACACCTTGGCTTATATGATTTGGCCCTTCCTTATTTTCAAGAAGTTCATCAAATAAATAAGGAAGATACTGAAGTTCTTTTCGAGATTGCCTATTGTCTCGAAAAACTGCAAGAAGATGAAGCTAGTATTGAAGCTTATAAGGCGTATCTGGAGCTTGATCCTTTTTCTGATAATGCATGGTATAATCTGGGAATTCTATACAATCGAAACGATCAGAGTCTAAAATCAGTAGAAGCATACGACTTCTGTATTGCTATTAACGAAAAACATAGCAAGGCCTATTTTAATAAGGCAAACGCTTTAGCTTTATGTGATAAATTCGAAGAAGCCATAAAAAGCTATATTGAATATCTCGATTTCGATGATGAGCATGCCTCTACACATTCCTATATAGGAGAATGTTTCGAGAAGCTTGAAGAGTATGATCAAGCCATGATTTATTACGAAAATGCAATTAAGGAAGATGAAGAGTTTGCCGATCCTTGGTTTGGCATGGGTTTAATTCTTCTTTATCAGGATAAAATTGAAGAGAGTTTGATCTACTTAAACGAGGCGAAGAAACTTGATGATACAAATCCAGACTACTGGTTTGCATTAGGCTCTGCATATTCCCGTATTCCTGAAGCTCAAAAATCAGTTAAATGCTTCCGAGAGGCGATTAATTTGGATCCATACGATCCAACTTACGCCATCACCTTAGCTGAGTTCTATCATCAGAACAACAAAGAAGAAGCTGCAATTGACGTTTTACTTGAAAGCTTAGGCTATTGTCCAGATAATATTCAACTACAAAACAACTTAGCAGCTTATTATATGTTAGCAGCTGATACAAATGCAGCAGAACATTACCTCCGAAAGGCCATGGCTAATCCTGAAAATAAAATTGAAGATATTTTCCTTCAATTTCCAGAACTGGAAAACAACAATAAATTCAAACAAATTATAAAAGCTAATCAATAGAATTAGCTTTTTTATCGTCTTGTATTTTTTCTTTGGAATAAATACGTCTTAGACCCACTATATATTTAAAATTATGACACGATCGATAAAAGACTATATTATAATTGCCACGAAAGGCATGGGAATGGGTGCGGCTGATGTCGTTCCTGGTGTTTCAGGAGGAACTATCGCATTTATTACCGGTATTTACGAAGAACTTATAGAAAGTATCAAATCGGTTAACTTGAGTTCGATAAAGCTGCTATTGCAGTTCAAACTGAAAGACTTCTGGAAAGCTGTAAATGGAAACTTCCTTTTGTCTATCGTTGTTGGGATAGCCATCAGTGTCTTATCAATCGCTAAACTGATCAAATACCTATTAGAACAACATCCTATCTTAATCTGGTCATTCTTCTTTGGCTTAATTGTGGCCTCCGCCATTGTTATTGCAAAAAAAATTACCGAATGGAAGCTGCGAAGTATCATTGCAATGATTGTGGGAATAGGGATTGCTTATATGGTAACAATTGTCACTCCTGCTGAAACAACAGATGCTTATTGGTTTCTATTTTTATCAGGTGCATTAGCAATTTGCGCCATGATTCTACCTGGCATTTCCGGTGCCTTTATTCTTTTATTATTAGGTAAATACGAATTTATTTTAAATGCCTTAAGCAGCTTTAAGCTGGATGTAATTGCCGTTGTTGGAGCAGGTGCTGCAGTCGGTATATTGAGCTTCTCAAATCTACTTTCGTGGTTATTAAAAAAGTATCACAATATGACCATTGCTCTCCTATCAGGCTTTATGATTGGTTCTTTGAATAAAGTATGGCCTTGGAAAGAAACAGTCTCAACATTTATCGATCGACATGGTGTAGAAAAACCCTTAAATCAAAATAATATCTTTCCTCATACATTTGAGAATCTATCAGGTCAGGATGCAAATCTAGCATTCGCAATTGGACTTGCTATTATTGGTTTTCTCTTAATTATTATCATGGATAAATACAGTCCTGAATCAAAAAAATAATTTCACAATGAGTTGATATGATGATATGATAATGGGATAATTACAAAACTCTATAGATGTTTATCCTTCACACATTCTTCACTTTAACTTTTATCCTTTTCACCCTTTAGCCTTAAACTCATGAAAACATACGGCATCATAGGTAATCCACTGGGACACTCCTTTTCTAAGCAATATTTTACCGATAAATTTCTAAAAGAAGAGATTGATGCTCAATTTCTGAATTTTGAGATTCCAAGCATCGATAAAGTACTTGATGTCGTTAAAGATAATCCAACATTAATGGGTTTATGCGTGACCATTCCATATAAACAGGAAGTAATGGCCTATTTGGATGAGATAGACCCACTAGCCAAAGAAATTGGAGCTGTCAACTCAATACAAATTCGTCGTGAAAATGGGAAAACTTATCTCAAAGGCTACAATACAGACATTTATGGCTTCGGGGAATCATTAGCCGACTTTATTAAAGGTAGAAAACTAAGTGCGCTCATGTTGGGTACAGGTGGCGCCTCAAAAGCTGTAGCAACAGCCTTAAAGAATCAAAATATTGAATTCATTACAGTTTCTCGCACTAAAAGTGAAAGGACAATCTCTTACGAAGATTTAAGTGAGGATATTATTTCAAGCCACCAACTAATTATCAATTGCACCCCACTTGGAACATTTCCAAAGGTCGATGCCTGTCCAGATATAGCATATAGTAATGTAAGCGAAGGTCATTTTCTTTACGATCTTGTTTACAACCCTTCTACAACCCTCTTTATGTCAAAAGGACTAGAGCAAGGAGCAAAAGCCCATAACGGTTTAAGAATGCTGCATTTACAAGCTGAAAAAAGTTGGGATATTTGGAATCAATAGACTCCAAATATCTTTATACTAAACAGCTAAGATTATGAGAACAAATTCATCGCTAGAATAAGTAATTTGTAGTGAAAGAATAAAATAGGCTTAAGAAAAGGAGACTAAAGTCTAATTTTTATGCATTCGCAAGGCATTTCTCGCTGCCCGATCAACAAGAGTGAAAAAGAAATCAATTTTATTTTTGAGAGATGAACTTTTATGTCCTTTAACTTTTATAATCTGGCAGTTCAACAAGTTTGTAATTCGGTAAAACTCTTGATACAATTCATGATTATTGATGAGTCTCCCATTCTTTGCAATGTACTTATTCTTCTCCAATCGCAACCTCCTACCAAACAAACCAACAATATTTTGAGAGTCAGTATAAACAATCACTTTCTTCTTATATTTTTCAAGTTTTGCGAGCGTGTCTAATAAAATCTGCAATTCTAACTTTGTAGACGAAGTATCTTCAAATATCTTCAATTGGACCTGATCTTTAGCTTCATCAGGAGGCATTTCTAAGTCCTCTACTACTAGAGAAGCTCCAAAGCCTATTCTTGATTGAGGATTTACGCTTCCATCTGTAAACAAGTAGATTTCATCAGGCATCTTCCAGCTTTAAACCATCTGGATATTCTATAGTACAAAGAAATAATCCGTGCCCGGGAACTGATGATCCGGCATTACACCTGTTCATACTTTCAATAACCTGGCGGAATCCTGCCATATCCATTTTGCCACGACCTACTTCAACCAAGGTTCCTACAATGGCTCTAACCATATTGCGTAGGAAACGATCTGCACAAACCGTAAAGACTAGTTCGTCTCCTCTATCCTCCCATTCTGCCTTATAAATCTTGCAAATATTCGTTTTGGCATCGGTATGCAGTTTGCTAAAACTGGTAAAATCTTCATATTCGAAAAGCAACTTAGCAGCCGCATTCATCTCAGCTACATCTAGTTGATGCGTCATATGCCAATGTGAAGCAGAACGAAAAGGATCCTTATGTTTGGTAATAAAATACTGGTAAGTTCTCGACAAAGCATCGAAACGAGTATGTGCCTCTGCTTTGACTGGGAACAACGATTTTACAGCAATATCATAAGGCAAAAAACGATTCAATCGAAACACCAATTTCTCAGCTTCAACATCTCTAGCTTCACTAATATCAAAATGAGCCATAAAATCACTGGCATGAACTCCCGTATCAGTTCTGCCACAACCTACAACATTTATTTCCTGATTAAGAATCGTACTTAGAGCCTTGTTCAAAACTTCCTGAACAGTAATCGCATTAGGCTGTATTTGCCAACCATGATAATTAGTTCCTTTATAACTAAGCTGTATAAAATATCTTTGAGTCAAAACTGATGTGTTTATAGTTAATCTGTTATTTGCACAAAATTAGTAATTCCAAAGGGATTATCTAAATAGAAACAAACTGATAAATGGAGGTATGAGTGATTTATAAGTAAAAAAAGGACATAAAAAAACGCACTAGCTAATGGATTTTAAACTCCTATAAAACAGGATTTGAGTGCCCATTTGGTCAAGTTTCCCCTGTGTCCGAAAACAACCCGAAGGTTGGGGCCTGCTTTTGCAAACGTGTAGCTTTCTCGGTAACTTGTAAGTGTTGAGTTTAACAATCGATAACTAGTACGCTTATGCTATTATCTTATATGTAAAGAACGTTCTTTCTTATATGCAAAGTAAGCAATTATTTCTGTGTTTACAAGGCTTACAGAAGAAATTCGTTTATTAAAAAATAAAAATTATTTCTCCATTTAGAAATAAATCTTTATTACAACCTATATAATAAAATGAAAATCACTAGGATATACACGCACTTCCAAACAAAATCTAACCATAGAGGGTCATATGCATTTTCCATTATTTTTATACTTTTGCCAAAGTCAAAAATATAAAATGCAAGACTCTCCCTATATAGATGTACATACACACTGTTCAGGTAAACCTGATGGTGTAATATCTGTGATCAATTACTTCCCAGAACAATTCTATAAAGAGGATTTTTCTGGTAATTTTATTTCGATTGGGCTGCACCCATGGCATGTCGATAAAGACAATATTGTTGAAAACATGGAGCTGGTCAAATCAGCTGCCTCTCTTGATTTTGTGTTAGCTATTGGAGAGATTGGTTTAGATAGATCTACTCCAATTCCTTTAGATGTACAAGAAGAAACTTTCACACAGCAAATTAAGATAGCTAATCGGGTTAAAAAACCAATAATTGTTCATTGTGTCAAATGCTTTCCAGAATTACTTTCGCTTAAGAAAAAGCTGAGAGCTAACACGCCCTGGTTGATTCATGGTTTTAGAAATAATAGACAAATAGCACAAGACTTACTCAAACAAAACTGCTTCATTTCCTTTGGAGAGGCCTTACTGTTTGACAACAAACTACAGGAAATATTTAAAGCAATTCCTTTAGATCAGATATTTTTAGAAACGGATGAATCAAATCATTCGATTATTGAAATATATAAGAAAGCTGCTGCACTAAAGAATTTACAAATAGTAGACCTAAAGAATACTATTTTTAAAAATTACACAGCAGTTTTTAAACTAAAATAAAAAATATATCTCATTGGTAATTTAGAAATTCAATTGCTTGAGATTTAATTTATAATATTCTTTTAGAATTAAGATGAATACTGAATGGTTGAGCAGAACAGAACTGCTCCTTGGAGAAGAACGATTAGAGCAAGTAAAACAGGCTCATATATTGATTGTTGGACTTGGTGGTGTTGGCGCATATGCAGCTGAATTGCTATGTCGTGCTGGAGTTGGTCAAATGACCATAGTGGACGGCGATGATATCGAAGCTTCCAACATTAACAGACAATTGCCAGCCACAGGCAAAACTCTAGGAAAAGACAAAGCTGATGTGATGGCGGAAAGACTATTAGACATCAATCCAAATTTAAAGCTAAAAGTCATTAATGAATACCTGCGAGATGAACGCATCATTGAAGTTCTCGAAGAAGCGTCATATGATTATGTGGTAGATGCCATTGATACGCTTGCTCCAAAAATATTATTAATTTATCATAGTCTTAAAAATAATTATAGAGTTGCAAGCTCGATGGGTGCAGGTGGTAAAATGGATCCAAGTCAAATTCGTGTATGCGACATTTCCAAATCTTACAATTGTAGATTAGCTAGAATGTTAAGAAAAAAATTACATCAACTAGGTGTTCGTAAAGGTGTAACAGTCGTTTTTTCACCCGAAGATGTTGATAAAAGAGCGGTCGTTTTAACTGAAAGTCAAAATAAAAAATCCAATGTGGGTACGATTTCCTATATGCCCCCTATTTTCGGATGTTATATTGCCTCTGCTGTTTTGCGAGATTTAGCAAAAAAAAATGAGTAGCATGTTAATTTGAATCGTTTAATTCCTGCCATTGCATTAGGTCAGGATTTTTCTTTTTTTTGATAAGTGATTAAAAATTCTTAAATATAGCACCGTACTAATTCACATAAGGCTCCTTTTTATTATCTTCGGTAATTCAAAGACATAACTAACCGAACAAGCATGCCAGTTTTTTACGATATTCTTCCATCTCCAATAGGAGATTTACTTATTCTTGCACAAGAATTCGCCATAACAGAAATTATTTTTCAATCTAATAACGATCCCCATAAGGTGCATTCTGAATGGATCCTTGGCTCTGAATTAATAGAACAAACAAAAAAAGAATTATCCGCTTACTTTTCTGGCCAATTAAAAGAATTTACGATACAGGTAGATCCAAGTGGCACTCCATTTCAAAAGCAAATTTGGAAAGAGGTCATGTCTATACAGCATGGAGAGGTTTGTTCATATCAAGACGTAGCCAATAATATTAATCAGGCATCAGCATGCAGAGCTGTGGGAAGAGCTAACTCGCAAAATCCTATACCTATTATAATTCCCTGCCATAGGGTTATAGGTAAAAGTGGTAAACTAACAGGTTATTCTGGTGGTCTGGATAGAAAACAAAAACTTTTAAAGCTAGAAGGTATTGAAACAGAGAACAATCCCAATCAGTTTAAACTATTTTAATTAACAATGGCCTTCTTCTTATTCATTCATTAGCTTAAAAAGCCTTAATAAGACTTCACTTTTTCATAATTTCATTTGATAAAATGGCTAAAAACAATACCTTGCGGGCTGTTTAATGCTAAACAAAAATTTATACTTGTTATACTGCATAACAAACATCAAAAAAAACAAAAACTAAATGACCAATCAAACTGCACATACATTCCATATTCCTGTTATGGGAACGGGATATACTGTGAATACGCCATTACAGGTAGCTCAATATGGTATTTCATCAGTTGTTTCCATTGTGGATGATATGCTTCTTGAGAATTTGCGTGAATTATATAGTAAACAACTAAGTTTGCCTTTCCAGCCTATTTCTGATAAAACAATGGACTGTAGAGCGGAAAGAATTACCGCATATCTTAACCTAATGGATAAAATGGTTAAAGATAAATTCGATGGAGTCAAAGAATCAATCGTAGAGAAGGGGAAAGAATTTGAGAAATATATGGATCTTCTTCCGGATGTTTCTTCTCTAAAAAAAGAAATTCAAGATAAAGTAAACAACAACCATTACGTTAAGGATATTAAAAATTGGTTGAACGAAAACTTACCACTTGGAAGCATTGATGTAAACATCATGACTAAAGTGGACAAGGAAAATTATTTTGAAGGGGAAAAATTACCATCAGAATACAACGATGCTCATGCGGCACTTAGAGGTTTTGCCAACAGTACTCTTGAGTCTTCATTGGTTCTATCAGCTGGAATGAATCCTAGATTATATGGTTACTTGGAGCAATTCAATGACTTCTTTCCAAATGAAGCTGGCTATATCAAGAAAAAAGTCGTTCTTAAAGTGAGTGATTACCGTTCAGCTTTAATTCAAGGTAAATTCTTAGCCAAAAAGGGAATTTGGGTTTCAGAATATAGAATTGAATCAGGCTTAAATTGTGGCGGTCACGCTTTTGCTACCGATGGTTCACTAATGGGACCGATTCTTGAAGAATTCAAAAACAACAAATCAGAACTAATCGCAGATACAAGTGAGCTACTGTTTTCTGCACTCCAAACAAAAAACAAAACAGTTCCTACGAATAATTTAGAGCTTAAAATCACTGCTCAAGGTGGTGTTGGTACGGCTGAGGAGCATGAGTTTTTACTGGATTATTATGGTATCGACTCTGTAGGTTGGGGGTCACCATTTTTATTGGTTCCTGAGGTTTGTGATGTTGATGAAAAAACATTTAAAACCCTCTCCGAGGCTAAAGAAGATGAATTATACCTTAGTCATTCATCGCCATTAGGTGTTCGTTTTAATAATCTGAGAGGTAATACTCGCGATGAAGGCAAGTTAGAAATGATTAAAGCAGGTAAACCTGGTAGTACTTGTACTAAACGCCTTTTAGTTGCCAATATGGAATATACAGATAATCCAATCTGTACAGCTTCAAGGCAATATCAAAATCTTAAAATCAAAGATCTTAAATCGCAGAATTTAAGCGAAACTGATTATGAAATTGAGATAGAAAAGATGAGCCAAAAGTCGTGTCTTTGTAAAGGCTTATCGGCAGCATCATACTTGGTTAATGATTTAGATACAACTGCTGATGGAGATGGCGTATCAATTTGTCCAGGTCCAAATATGGCTTATTTTTCAGAAACAGCTTCTTTCAAGCAAATGGTAGATCATATTTATGGTCGATTCAATTTGATTAAAAGAACAGATCGTCCTAATATGTTCTCTAAGGAATTGGATATCTATATTGATTATTTGAAAGAACAGATTGCAGATTTAAAAGATCCAGACAAAAAGAGTATTCGTAATCTGGAGAAATTTAAGAAAAATCTTTTAAGTGGTATCGAGTATTATAACTCTTTAACTGAAAAGGTAAAAGGTCAGTTTGATGATTTCAAAACTCAAATTCAAACTGAAATGACTGGTTTAGAAATGGAACTTAAAGAAATTAAGATTATCTCTTAATTGACATTATAAAACTAAAGGAATCCCCTTTTAACACGCGTTAAAAGGGGATTTTCTGTAAGTAATATCTAAGCTTACTTCTTAATACCTACCATTTTTTCGAGCATGTCAGTAGTTACAGATTTCGGACGTTCCAATGGATAACCAAGAGCTCTATCCCAAATAATATTGGCACAAATACCTATAGATCTACCAATACCGAATAAAACAGTATAGAAATCGTAATCTTTCACACCGTAATGCCACTGAATAACGCCCGATTGAGCATCAACATTAGGCCATGGATTCTTCGCTTTACCATGCTTTTGTAGGATTGGTGGGACTACCTTATAAAGTAAATCAGCATATTTAAAAATTGGATCATCTGGAAGATGTTTTTTACTAAACTCGCGCTGCAACTTGTATCGAGGATCCGTCTTACGTAATACCGCATGACCAAAACCTGGAATAACCTGACCTGAATTTAAGGTTTCCCAAACAAATTTCTCCATCTCTTCAGTTGAAGGTAGTTTGTTATCCATCTTATCCATTACGTCCTGCAACCAACGTAGAACTTCCTGATTTGCTAGACCGTGTAGTGGCCCTGCTAAACCATTAATCATAGCCGAAATCGAAAGATAGATATCTGATAATGAACTTGCAACTAAATGGCCTGTATGGGCGCTCACATTACCACTTTCATGATCAGAGTGAATAATAAAATGTAAACGAGATACGTCATCATAAGGCTTATCGATACCCATCATATGCGCGAAATCCGCTCCCATATCCAAATTCGGATCAGACTGAATTCTATCACCTTTTCGATATAACTTATTATAAATATATGCGGCTATTTCTGGTAATTTAGCTAACAAATTCAATGCATCTTCATAGGTAGACTCCCAATAATCTTCCTTTTTAAGTCCAGCCTTATATTGACGATTAAAAGCCGATTCACGATTTAAGGTCAGAATGGCTGTTGAAAAAATTGCCATAGGATGACTTGATGTTGGGAACGAGTCGATCACATCGTAAACGTAACGTGGCACAATACGACGCTTATTAAATTGCTCAACCACCTGCATCACTTCTTCCTCATTGGGGAAATCGCCAGTTAGAAGCAAATAAAACAAACCTTCAACGAAAGGCATTTCTGCTCCCTTAGCCTTAGGTAGATTTTTAATAACTTCGTCAAGCGTATAACCACGGTAACGAATCCCTTCTTCCGGATCAAGGTAAGATATATCGGTAACAAGAGATTTGATACCTCTCATACCTCCTATTACTTGTGCAACGGTAACACCATCTATCTGGACATCACCATACTCTTTTAGAAGGCGTTCTGTTCTTGGACGGTGTTCTTCAATTTTCTTTGATAATTTTAATTTTAAAGTCTCTCTCATATGGCTAGTGTAGTTAGAATGTTATTGTTTAAATTGATTTTGTGTTGACTAAATAATCTAGAATGAATATTCATCAATCTTAACTGTTTTGTTTACGTATCAGATTTAAAGCACTTCCTGCCTTAAACCATTCAATTTGTGCTTCATTATAAGTGTGGCATGCCTGGATCTCTTCACGACTCCCATCTGCATGCTTTAACACAAGCGTCAAATTTTTTCCTTCTTGAAAATCTTTCAATCCAAGAACATCAATTTCATCTTTCTCCTGAATTTTATCGTAGTCAGATTTATCTGCAAATGTTAGGCCCAATACACCCTGCTTTTTCAAGTTTGTTTCGTGTATACGGGCAAATGAACGAACTATGACCACTTTTACACCCAAATGACGTGGCTCCATAGCGGCGTGTTCTCTCGAAGAGCCTTCTCCATAGTTTTCATCACCTACAACAATACTTGAAAGTCCTTTAGCCTTAATTGCTCTCGCTGTTGTTGGAACTTCCTCGTACTTTGCAGTAACTGGGTTGAAAATAGAGTTGCTTTCCTCATTAAAATAATTGATAGCACCAATCAACATGTTGTTTGAAATATTGTCGAGGTGACCACGGAAACGTAACCAAGGGCCAGCCATTGAAATGTGGTCTGTCGTACACTTACCTTTTGCTTTAATTAAAAGTTTAAGTCCTGTATAATCTTCACCATCCCAAGCCTTAAAAGGCGATAAAAGTTGCAAACGATCAGACATCTTATTTACTTCAACCTTAACACTACTTCCATCAGCTTGAGGGGCTAAAAAACCTGCATCTTTCACATCGAAGCCTTGTGGTGGTAATTCAAAGCCTTTGGGCTCATCTAAGCGAACTTCCACTCCATCTTCATTAATTAGAGTATCCGTCATCGGATTAAAAGTTAAATCCCCAGCTATAGCCAAAGCAGTCACCAATTCTGGTGAAGCAACAAAGCCATGTGTATTTGGATTTCCATCATTTCGTTTCGCGAAGTTTCTATTAAATGAAGTGATGATTGAATTCTTACGAGTAGGATCATCAGTATGACGATTCCACTGTCCGATACACGGTCCGCAAGCATTCGACATAATGACACCACCGATATTTTCAAATTCATTTAGAATTCCATCCCTTTCAGTCGTGTAACGTACCATCTCAGAACCAGGGGTAACGACAAACTCAGCTTTCACTTTAAGATTCTTATCTTTAGCTTGCTTAGCTAAAGAAGCCGCTCTGGATAAATCCTCATACGACGAATTTGTACATGAACCGATTAATCCAACTTCCAGTTTTTGCGGATAATCGTTTTTCTTAACAGCTTCTGCAAATTCAGAAAGAGAGTGAGCCAAATCGGGTGTAAAAGGACCATTAATAAAGGGTTCTAATTCAGATAAATTAATTTCGATAAGTTCATCGTAATACTTCTCTGGGTTTAATTCAACTTCCTTATCAGCACGTAAATGTGACTTAATATCATCTGCCAAATCAGCGATTTCTTCCCGACCTGTATGGCGCAAGTAGGTACTCATATTTTTGTCGTAGGCAAATATCGAAGTTGTCGCACCAATCTCTGCTCCCATATTACAGATCGTTGCTTTTCCTGTACAGGATAAAGCATCTGCACCTTCACCAAAATATTCGACAATTGCACCTGTTCCACCTTTTACGGTAAGAATTCCTGCTACTTTTAAAATAACATCCTTTGATGATGCCCAGCCGCTTAACTTTCCTGTCAACTTCACTCCTATTAGCTTTGGCATTTTCAGTTCCCAAGCCATACCTGCCATCACATCAACCGCATCTGCCCCACCAACACCTATAGCAACCATTCCAAGGCCTCCAGCATTCACGGTATGTGAATCGGTTCCAATCATCATCCCACCTGGGAATGCATAATTTTCTAAAACGACCTGATGAATAATACCCGCACCTGGCTTCCAAAAGCCAATGCCATATTTATCTGATACTGATTGTAGAAAATTATAGACCTCATTGTTTTGCAAAAGAGCCTCTTTTAGATCTTCGTCTGCACCTATCGATGCTTGAATCAAATGATCGCAATGTACTGTTGATGGAACCGCTACCTTCGATTTTCCGGCGTTCATAAATTGCAAAAGAGCCATCTGTGCAGTAGCATCTTGCATAGCAACACGATCAGGGGAAAAATTAACGTAATCTTTAGCTCTCTTATAATCTTGTAAGGAATTGTTATCGTACAGGTGAGAATAAAGAATCTTCTCACTTAAGGTTAGAGGTCTGGATAAATTCTTTCGAGCAGCCTCTATTCGGGCTGGCATATTTTTGTAAACAGATTTAATCAGTTCGAGGTCAAAAAGCATGTTCTAAAATTTTGGTTTGCTACTATTAAAAAAGAGTTATTCTCTTTCTGTGGTTATTTTTTCGAGTCCCTAAAGTAATAAAAAAACCTATATTTCAGACAATCAGATCTTCTTTTATTTAGTTCTCGTCTCCTGCTTTTTCAGGCTTTCTGGCATGAATTCTTCTTCCAAAGCATTTAGATATCTAAATATACTAAAAGCGAGTTAGAAATTCAATTATCAGGGATATATTTAGAAACTAATCTGTTGTGAACTAAAGACTCTACATAAATCAGCTATTATGATTTATGGGAATCAGGTATAGAAATGCCTATAAATCTTAGAATTGAGAAATTCTAAAATGCGACTCTATGTTTATTTGAAAGAGGAAATTATTTGCTATTGAGATAGTGAAATTATTCTCTAATTAGAGATTTGCAGGTGTATATTGGGGTGATAATTAAGAACGGTCTTAAGATTACACTCCCCTTAATCCCCTCTCAAGAGGGGAATCGAGAAACAGACCATTATATGGCCTAACTGGAATAAATCGCGTACTTAACTATTTGCCTTTAGTTCCAAACTCAACCACTTCTAAGTCTTTAATTTGTTTACCATCGATGGTAAAGCGGATTAGGGTTTGAACTTTGTGAAAGCCTTGTAAACCTGCGGCACCTGGATTAATATGAAGAAGGTTGAGTTCTTTATCGAACATCACCTTAAGAATATGAGAGTGCCCAGATATAAAGAGCTCAGGCGGATTTCTTTTGATTTCCTCTCGTATTTTAATATCGTATCGCTTGGGATAACCACCAATATGTGTCATCCACACATCAACATCTTCGCATTTAAAACGCTGATGCAAAGGATAAACCAGACGAACGTCTTGTCCATCGGCATTACCATAAACCGCCTTTAAAGGTGCTATTTCGGCTAATTGATTAGCTGTTTCAATATTTCCAATATCTCCTGCATGCCATATCTCATCGCAGCCTTCAAAATGCTTAAAAATGTTTTCGTCGAGATGTGAATGTGTATCGGAAAGTAAAGCTATCCTCTTCATTGAATATTGATATTTTGTTTTAGGTGACTTTTTATAATAAATCGTGTGATATCAGATTCTAGACATGAGACTGATTTACATTCAACTTGAAACCAGTGTGTTTCTAGAAATGCAGTAAATTTTAGAAACAAGCGAATTATCACATAGTTGTAAAACCAGGCACAAACCTTATTTTATAAAAGTCAAAATAAATGTATTTTCATCGATATACCTCGCAAGTACCGATAATATCGATACATTCTGACGAATTAGCTTGAAACCAACTTTTCTCTACTTTCTCACATCTTTTTTTAATAAAATAGTTCGTGAGACATGAGATTTGGGACATGAGGAAGTATACAAGTCACTTATAACCAGCGATATTGATAAAATACTGCGAATGCTCAAACACAATCATTATCAGTACAGTATAAAACCTTACCGAACCATTGTTAATAGTGATGCAATTATTCATGAGTTCTGAGTGAGGAATTATAAGTTTCTCCCATAAACTTCGCAGAAAAAGATATTACCATTTTCTCAGCTTACTTATCGTATCTCATTTTTAATATCGTGTGGCATTTTGCAAAAGGGATAGTAGCGTTTGTTTGAGCTCCTTTGTCTTTTTCTGACAAAGAGCGAGTGCGAATAGCCCGGCCCGAAGGGTTTTGCCCAAAGTAGTATCTGTTATGAAAAAAGTAGCTATTTGCCCTGTACATTCTGTTGAATAAATTTGCTGTAAAATTGAATTGCTAATTTTCATAAGAAGCGAAGTCAGAAATCCACTAAAAATGTTTAGTTTTGCATGCTTTTTATTATAGATGAATAAGCTGTGTAGAATATTACAATGGGACGAATTAAATTCGCGAAATAGTATTCCACAATCCTTTTAATTTGAAAGAAAACGACTAGCAATGGCTTTTATAGACGAAATAAATAGAAGACGTACCTTTGGTATCATTTCTCACCCCGATGCAGGTAAAACAACACTTACTGAAAAACTTTTGTTATTTGGTGGAGCAATCCACGTGGCTGGTGCCGTAAAATCAAATAAGATTAAGAAGACGGCTACCTCTGACTTTATGGAAATTGAACGTCAGAGAGGTATCTCGGTTGCCACATCGGTAATGGGATTTGAATACAAAGGACATAAAATTAATATTCTTGATACACCGGGTCACCAAGATTTTGCTGAGGATACCTTCCGTACTCTGACCGCTTGTGATTCAGTTATTATTGTAATTGATGTTGCCAAAGGGGTTGAGGCACAAACCAGAAAATTGATGAAGGTTTGTCGTATGAGAAAAACGCCTGTTATTGTTTTCATTAATAAAATGGACCGTTCCGGTAAGGATGCTTTCGATTTGCTTGATGAAATTGAAGAAGAATTACAATTAAATGTGAATCCTTTGAGCTGGCCTATTAATATGGGACCTGATTTCAAGGGTGTTTACAATATCTACCACAAAAATTTAAGCTTATTCACACCAGCGACTCAAACGGTTCAGGAAACCATTGAGTTTGACGATGTTTCTAGTCCTGAACTAGAAAATCACATTGGTGATGATGCTGAAATTCTTCGTGAAGAATTAGACTTAGTTTCTGGGGTGTACCCAGAATTTAGCGTTGAAGATTATCTAAATGCTGAAATTGCACCTGTTTTCTTCGGTTCTGCCCTAAATAACTTTGGTGTACAAGAGCTTCTTGATGTTTTTATCAAAATTGCACCTTCTCCACTGCCTTGTCAGACGGTTGAGCGTGTTATAGATCCTAAAGAAGAGAAATTTTCGGGTTTTGTATTTAAGATTCATGCTAATATGGATCCTAAGCATCGCGACAGAATTGCCTTTGTGAAGATTGTATCGGGTACTTTTAAAAGAAATACGCCTTACTTACACGTTCGTAATGGCAAAAAGGTGAAATTCTCAAGTCCTACAGCTTTTATGGCCGAGAAGAAATCGATTGTTGAGGAGGCTTTCCCTGGTGATATCATCGGTTTGCACGACACAGGTAACTTTAAGATTGGTGATACCTTAACTGAAGGTGAAAAAATCAATTTCAAAGGGATTCCTTCATTCTCTCCTGAATTGTTTAAATATATTGAGAATGCTGATCCAATGAAGTCGAAGCAATTGGCAAAAGGTATCGACCAGCTAATGGACGAGGGTGTCGCACAGCTATTCACCTCTCAGTTTAACGGACGTAAGGTAATTGGTACTGTTGGTGCCCTACAGTTTGAAGTTATAGAGTACCGTCTTTTGCACGAGTATAGTGCCTCATGTCGTTGGGAACACATCAACCTTCATAAAGCTTGTTGGATTAAATCGAACGACGATGAAGAATTAAAAGAATTTAAAAAAGCTAAATACCAATATATCGCCAAAGACAAGCAAGGCAGAGATGTTTTCTTAGCTGATTCGGGTTATATGTTGCAAATGGCACAAGCGAATTATAAGAACTTGGAGTTTCACTTCACATCAGAATTTTAAATCATCCCGCAGATGTCGGGGATTTGCACAGATTAAAAAAAAAAATTGAAATCGAAGGTTAAGTGCCTACGCACCATACATTGGAATTGTTAGACATTTAGACTTTCTGACTTTTACGACTTTTAAAACAATATTATTATGGCTTTAGAAAAAGGATTAAGCTTCACTCAAGAAATAACGGTTACAGAAAACGATACAGCCATTGCACATGGTTCTGGTAGCCTTCCTGTTTTTGCTACACCAGCAATGGTTGCATTCATGGAAAACACAGCTGTAAAATGCATTGCAAACGATTTGGATAAGAAACTAGACACTGTGGGTATCCAAATTAACACCAAGCACCTTAAAGCAACTAAGGTGGGTAAGAAAGTTGCCTGCACCGCTAAATTAACTGAGGTTGATGGTAAAAAATTGACTTTCGAGATTGAAGCTGCTGACGAGGATGGCCCAATTGGTTCTTCTCTTCACAAGCGTTACGTGATCGATCCAATCAAATTTATGGAAAGAGCATAACTAGAGTTTTTACTGATATATAAAATGGCCCATTTGGAGATGATCTGAATGGGCTTTTTTTTTGTAAAGAGTGCAATCTCACAAACCCGCAGCACCCTGCAACAACCACCTATCCATGAATCATTTAGGTGTTTTCCTGCGAGCTATATAAATACCATTTCCATCTACTCAAACTTTCTTAAGACATATTTATCTGATTCATTCATGTAGTAGCCTAACACGTAATAATCGTTCAATTTAAATAATGTAAAAGCCGACAAAGATGATACTTCATTAGAAATAAACTCTTTCATTTCATCATATGGGTTAGCTGATGGTTCGCCAGTAATGTGTTGCAAATTTTCGGGATCGAACAAACTGGTAAAAACCATTGCCTTGTTGTTATGATAATTCAAAAAAGAAGCCATGGTTGTGTTGTTCGAATCACCTGACCCAGCCAGAGCTGTATAGGTTATGGCTCCTATTACTCCAAACATCACAGCAAACCCAACAACATTTGGGTCTTCTTCCTTTACGCCACCAATCTTTACCTGCAATTGTCCATTCCTTTGGTAGGCAGAGACACCTACTCGGTTAGCAGCCAGTTTTCTCAAGAGTTGTTTGGTTTCCAGCTCTCTATCATTCGTTCGAAAGGCTGCCGTTCCTTTTAGCATAAGGGGCGTATTGCTGAAATTGATTTTTTCATCTCTATTTGCTTTAAATTCCTTAAGCAGTTGTCCCGAATCCAAATCGCGAACAAGGAAACATATTTCACTTCGGCTTACTCTTAACTGATACAAACTATTGTTGTACACATAGGAGTTAGATCGTGTTTTTAGATTCTTACCGATGGTGAATTTTCCCTGCTCATAGGTGTTTGCAAAAAGGGCGTAATTATTCAGGTCGATTTTAATTACCAAGGTCTCATCTGCAAAATCATCAAAACTCAATATCAGTTGATTATTGACACAATACAATTTATTTTCCTTTGATGTAAGATCCAATGGATTGGGATCTGCATTTTCAATTTTCACAAAATTTGTAATCTTCTTTTCTATCGGAGTACCATAGATATCATCTGAAATTACATCCTGTGGAACGCGCTTACCAAGTTTTTCACTCAAATCGTATTCTACACAATTTTCCAGGTCGGTTCCTTTAAAAACCCGCAATTTGTAAATCGATGACACTAATTTCCTGCTCAACACATACAATTTGTTATTACAGCACACCGATTCAAGGTACTGCTCCTTACTAATCTTTAGAGGAATTCGTTTTTCCGAATTCTCCTTACTCTTTATATCAATGGTTTGAACCAAAAACTCTTTCCTTTTCTTATTGGAAAAATAAAGGTGGTACTTATTGTTGCTGATGGTGTGTCCTGTTAAATGTTTAAATTTGCCCTTTGGGCGCGCGCAATGGTAGTTTTTTTGAAATCTAAAATCCTTATCGTACTGCTGAATTCTAATGCTATCACAATCTAGCAGGAATAGGGTCACCTTGCCACTTGCCTTATCAACCAAGGGATACACCGCCCTACGGTCTGAAAAATAAGACTCCAAGTAGGCGTTTTGCTCTACCAAAATCTCCTGCGCAAAACCAGTTAAAAACATCAGCATAAAGCCGAAAAATGATAAGCTTGTTTTCATGTATCTGTATTTTTTTTAATCTGTCACATGAAAGTCGCCATCTCAGTCATTCCCTTTTGTTTGGAAAGGCTTGCTAATGGCTCGTTTCATGTATTTTATTAATTAAATTCTTTTGCTATTTCTTCAATATTAGGTCCTTCATCGTTTAAGAAGGTCAGAACCAAAACGGCTATTTAAACCTAAGTAAACAACTGATCAAGGTTTCATGGAATAAATATAATGGTCGTAACAGAATTAAATAAGATTACCTAGTTTCATTCTGTCCCCCAAATACCGCGAGTTTGCTACATGTGGTCTCTACACCAAAACAACATCAATTAAGCATTGGGCTTACATACATTATTATTATCACAAGTCAAAGCCTTTCGGCAGATCGGGAGGAAAATAACTCCCCAATGCCATGCGATTCCAGAGTTTGTAGAGTTGTTGCGATCGGTCGGATTCAAATTCATTCCAGCCAATTTCATCAACTCCAGCACTTACTTTATTGGATTTTACATGCTTGTAAGCATTCCATATCATGGTACGACTTATCGGTACCGATTTTCTTTCATTCCATAGATTCATCCTCATACGAGTTGATTTCTGTTCAAAAACCATATAACTCTATCCCTTTGCTCCATTCCCATTACAAGAACTTCATAACTACTACGGATAGATCCGTCGCTGCGTATGCCCATCGCTATTTGGCCTCTAAGTTGTTCTTATTGTACCTTTCACTTAACATGGCAAGGCAGCTTCCCAAGTTCCTTAAATGAGCCTAAATAGAAGTCATACCACCTGTACCGTAGCGAAGTGGAAATCATGACCGAAGGGAATAACCCGCCTGCCATGCAACTAATAAACAGGTTCTCGTTGCACTCATCATCGCAAACATACTTTGCGACTTTTGACAGAATATGTCCACGTCTCGACACCTGATCAGTGGTTCACTTTCGTTCATCTGTTCTATTAATACCTGACTAATTATTGACTAGCCGTTTACTCACAAAACAATAAACAGATTAAAATGTTCGTGATTGCTTCGCAATTCCTAAACGCTCAATACCGTGGCTCTTTACCAAAGCATCTTTAGGTGGTTTATTCACAAACAAATAGTACAATAAAGTGTTCATGAGCTCACTTCGTTCGGTTAAATGCCCACTCCTGTAAAACGACATCGGTGGGTCTAGCTTACAACTGCTATCCACTATCTCAAATAAAGCATACTGCACGGTTTTATGCCGATGTGCAGCTGCTTGGCACACTATGTTATATAGGCGCCTTAGTTGATTTATGTTTTAAATTTTATAAAAAGGAAAGGTAGCTATTTTAGGATTACATTTAACTATAACTATTCTAAAATGGCTACCTTGCCGTTGCTCATTAAAAGCACAAAACCCTCGAAAACGCGCTACTCACCAATATTATATGAGCGCTTCTTACCAACTCGGGATTCATTCTTTCTGATGTAAACTTCTTAATGTGAAATCGATATCAGTTACATATTCCATTTCCCTTAACCTGCTATAAATAAAACCACTGCCTATTAACTTTTTACTTTCTTTTAGCAAAAACATATCTCTTGTCAATTCAGCTCGTGATGAAACCTCAAGGAAAAATACATTTCCAAACATCATCATAGTATAGAAACCGTAATCGTTTATTTCTGAAATAACATTTTCATTAAAAGTAAAAGAAGGACTATCAATATTTTCTTCAACCATATAAACTCCATTATTCTCTAAAAAGTAAAGAGGCAAATCTCCTTTATCATCGCGCACAAATTCTCTTATTGAATTGAATTTATCATCTAATGCATTTTCAGTTACTCTATGATATTCTTGCAAAAAGACTTCATAAATTCCTCTTTTAAATTGCCTTGTTAAACTTGATATAAAAAAAGGTTGTAATTTAAATCGATTATTAATCTTTATAATCGATTTAGAATGGTGATAGTTGAAATATATAGACTTAAAGGTTTTATATGTTTTTTCATTAAAGTCATTTTTTAGCAATAACCTCATCACATTCATTATTTCCTTAAATGCCAATTCTACTGACATAGAATGTTTTTGTGTATTATCAACTTTTCCAAAATAATGATTGCAAGAATCACAAATATCTACGCCAATATTTATAGAACCTAGTTGTCTTGATATAGTATGTGGTACTACATTAAATGCAACATCTGGTTCCTTTTTCATACACCAAATACATTGTCCTTTTTTTATATATTTCCTCTTTGCCATTCTTAATAGTTAATCTGATTCTTGCCTTGTTGCATGTGTATATACTTTTGTCGATCTAAAAACAAACACTTACTCCTCATATATGGCTTCTAAGGTAAATTCGATTTATTTAAAGCCACCAAAATTATGAAAATCAATACAAGCAGCAAACTTTACCGAAGCTAAGTTTTATTATAAATACGGCGATTATTTCAAAACTGAATACAAATAACAAAGTGTAATTGCGACATACAACCAGTTGGAAACCTAGTCAGACAATGAACAAACAAAAAGCCAACTCTAAGGAGTCGGCTTTTCATATTACTAGCTTGGAGTACTCAAATCAAGATCCTGTTTCCCTAAACCTCTTATTGATTATTCTGCTCGTAATTTGCCAATCATTTTTTTCGCATTCGTGTTATTGCTGTCTAAGCTTAAGAATATTTCATTGTTTCGAAGCGCATTTGAGTCTCACCCAAGCTATCAAAAGCATTCGACGAAGCTGAATAATTTGCAGCATATAAGCAGCCTTGCAGTGAAGGAACAAGTTTATTCACTCCTTAGGTTCTCAATCAGATTCACTTTGTGAATTTTAAATATAATAGATGATACTGCTAGTAATGTCAAGGAAATTGTAATGATAAAGGTTTGTAGGAAATTAGATATCCAATATCGACCCTAAATTGTAAATTACTGTTTCTGGTCAGTTTATAAACACCTTATTTCTCAAATCTCCCAAACTAATGGATATAGGTATTTCAATATAATTCAGAATACACAAATAAAAACTTACACATAACAGTTTATGCTATAGTCAATACTATTGCTCCACCAATTTATCAATTAGTGCACTATTTTTATTCTCTATGGATTCAAATAAATCTTTTTCAAATTCTGCAAACTCGTGTTCTTCGTAGCTGTATTCTATGACTCCTTTTGCCAAATAATTGAATCTGGTCACATAAGTTAGTCAAGCTTTCTATGATATGCGATGTTATAATGATCGTCTTCCCTTTGTTCTTTAAACGGAGTAATACGGCACGGATAACCCGACAGGTCTCCAAATCCAATCCATTAAAAGGCTCATCCAAAACCATAATGGGTTTATCTTGTTTGAGAAGAGCGAGTAAGGCCAATTTCTTCTTCATCCCTGTTGAGTAGTCATCTACAATTTTATCAAGTGGTAGCATAAACAGTTCGTTCCACAGATCGATACTAAACGCCTTATTTTTAAATAAGCCTAGGTATTCTCGACCCGTAATATTTGAATAAAAGAAATTCTCACTCACCAAATAAGCAAGATCTCGTTTAGAAATTTTCTCGCCTTTATAAGTAATAACACCCGAATCAATATCCTTTAATCCAAAAATGGCATTTAAAAGTGTTGTCTTCCCTGCCCCATTTAAGCCGACTATTCCATGAATATTATCTTCTTTAAGTGATAAGCTGAGTGAATCAATCACTTTAACTCGGCTATTATATGCGATGTTTAAATCTTTAATTGTAATCATTTAAGTAGACGTTGAGTTTATTTTTTGATTTAAAGTAAAACCACACCGATAATAACCACACTACCGGTAATAAAAAAGGAATTAGAATCGCTATACCTCCTATAGAACCATAAATAACAGTAGAGGCTGATTTACTGTTGGGTTTATAAAAAGCATATTTTGTCAAGATAAAATAAATATGTACGGAGGTAAAAATTAGATATTCTACTATTGGCACATACCAATTTTCAACGTGAAAAAAGATAAATGCTATAATCAGCGGTATGCAGATCATTGAAAATAAAACCAGTTGTAAACTAATTTTACGCCATAAGAATCGTATGCTACTCAGTTCGTAAGCAAGAATCATTTGATATGGTTCTGATTTTTCATAAAAGAAAAGAGGAATGATTCCGAGAATAAAAATGGCGGTAGGAACACTGCCTATAAAAAATGACGTTCCCAATGAGATAAGCCAAAATGGCAATATAAATAAAATGTATTTCCTCAATCCCGCTTTCCATTCAAAACTATCATCTGGTATGAATTGCTGTATTTTTGTATTTCGATCGCGTCGTTTAAATTTAAAATTCAGGTTTATGATTATAACTAATGACAGAAAAACAACAAGAGTCAAAAGCCAATGAGCGTGATAAATCAAACACACAAAAAGAGGAAGGGATAAAATGACGTATTCGCTCAAACAGATTAATTTATACTGGCGAAAATGCGTTTTCAAGAATAGCTTATCCTGCCTGATTAGTTGAATTAAAAGGATAAACAAAAGATAAATACTTAAAACAGAATAGACATTAGGAAAAACGTCTGTTTGTTTAAACAAAATAAAAAACAAGAAACCAATCAGTCCCCCTAAAATAAGAATCCTAAAGAAACCGATCTCTTTTATTTCTCGCCAAAGCTGGCTTCCCCTTAAACTGATAAACGCATCAATCATTATTTCTTAAATTGATTATTCTTGATATAGACTTATTCTGTACACCAAGCTAACTGGTTACGACGTTCTGTTTTTGCAAGAATATGAGGCTCATATTTTGATTCACCGATTCTTTTCGGCAATCACGATATCCCAATTTTCGATAAAGTGCCAGATTCTTTTCACTCTCACTCCCTGTAAACAACTCATAGACCAAGCATTCATTAAATCGCATTTCTATTGCTTTCATTAGGTTCTTGCCAATGCCCTGGTTTTGAAAATCAGGTTTTACAATCAGTTTTCCAATTTTGCAGATATTCGTATCCAATAGAGCTCTCACCGATCCCACTATCTGACCATTTTTCACAGCTATAAGAACAGTTCCATTTTGCCACTCAATCTTTAAAGCATCCAAAGTCTGCAGCATAGGAGGAATGTTGAAGTCATTATATATCTCAGCCTCCTGTCTATAGCACTCTTTTTGCAAATCAAGTATTAACGGCAAATCTATCGATTCCGCTAAGCAAATATTTATTCTATTTTTCATTATACGTCAACCAATATTCTAAACCTTAAACCAATATACACGGAGACTATTCAGTTAATAAGTACGAATAATCTCAATTATTTAATACAACTCTTTAAACACAACACATTTAAAGAACAAAATCCTGCTTCTTTATTGTTGATCTTTAAAAGAGATCCTGTCTCTCCATATGAAAACGTCGTTCTTCTCCATTACACATAATAAGCAAATCCATAAATCCGTTTGAATCTGCGAACGATTCAAACTCACAAAGTGAGTTTTTCTTATCTAGCCGTATGCCATTTACCGAAATAACTTCAGCATTAAGAGGAACTCCCATCCGATCTGCTATAGAAGTTTCAATAATATTGCTAATTTTGACTATCTTCTCATTTTCATCATAATCCATAGTGACTCCAAAAGATTTCCAGACAAAATTTTGCGTCTTTTTATAAGGTTCCAAAAACAGCATTTCTGATTTCCAGCTAATGGTCGTTCGATAATGTTTAAAGAAACCAATTCCCAATAAACTTAAACCATTAGGGCTCGTGTTGATGGGGACTTTGTTAATTTGATACTCGCTATTATTAAAAAAGAGGCTGTCAACACAATAAATTTTTTCATTCTGCTGCTCTTTTTCTGCCTTTCCAAGTCCTCCAAGTGTTTCCCCAATAACATTAATAGAGTTTGCCCCTAATGAATCCTTCACAATTAGATTTTCTTTCATAAAAAGAGTCCCATTGTTTCCTATATCAACAAGCACATTATGCCAAGGCTTATTTTCTCCAAACGAAATATGCGTATTCAAATGATGACTAAATTCATTATGATCTAAAGGAATACGGATAGCAGACTCCTTAACCTGTAGCTTATCTAGCTGATCTGACACAACAATCATGCTTTTTTCGAAATCAATACGCCAATCCAAATGCCTCATAATGCCTGCTCCTACCAAACCATAAATATCATCTGAGCAGCTGAAATTAAAGTCAATTTCTTTGGCATTAAGATTATAAAAATGTGCTGAACCAATAATTAAAGTGTCAAGCTGCTTTATTCTAGTCGCAAAAATATTCCCCATAGCCCCAATTCCAACACCAAAGCCATTACCCTTAAAATCCTTATCTTTAAAGCGGTCTTTAAAAATATAGTTAGAAGCACCACAGTCTAATATAAAAGGATAGGTTTGATCACTATTATCAATTTTCACATCAATTAGAATATGGCCCGAAGATGAATAGGTGAAAGGAATAGTATCCGTAGTAGATAATAACGTATAGGTACCTGCTTCAAGTTTTTTATATTGCTGCGATAGGTTAATCACCAAAAAAGTAATCGATACAATTATAAGTATTAGTAATCCAATTAAGATCCTTCCAAGTTTTTTTCTGAATGTCATTTTTTACTATGTTATTCTATATAAAAAATTAGCCTTGCTATACAAGGCCCTTCAATCAAACCCTAATCTTCTTTCAAAACCAGAGGTGGTAAAAGCACAACAACACGACGTATATTGTCCATAAATTAGCCTGTAAGTTAAATAGAAAAAATCAATTTTCAATAAGAAACAAGTTGGGTATTTGTACGACACTAATTCTTTTAACAACTGGAAAAGTTTAATTATTATACCTATGACAATTTGAGCAAAAACACAAAAATCCAATTTCTAAAATAGAATTTATTTACCGTCTACTGAGAAGTTTCATCTTATAAAACAAAGAAAGCCGACTCTTTAAAGTCAGCTTTATTCTTTTATAAGATTTATAGTCTTATACTTTTTCTGAAGTATGAGCACCATCCCAATCAGCAATTCCAAGAGATTCAAGGCTTGCTTGTCTCATAGGCTCAACAGCGTCGTTTAAGGCTTGAAAACCAAAATCGAGTCCGGCCAAAGTTCTTAAAGGACGAGCACCTGATTTACAATTTACTAAGTTCTCAAAAATCTTAACCACAATCATAGGATCAGTAGGTGCATTTTCATCTTCGAACATATTTTCGACTTGCTGTCCAAAGCCATCAAAAAATTCAGATACATGCTTATAATCAGCACTAGTATCAGCTACTGAAGGTACAATATTCTCGAAGAAATTGGTCGAAAATGGCCCAGGCTCAACTATAGCAACGTCAATTCCCAATGGAGCTAACTCGTATCGCATAGCTTCACTTAAACCTTCCAAGCCCCATTTGCTGGCATTGTAGATGCCAAAACCAGGAAAAGCACCGCGCCCTGCAACCGAACTTACTTGAATAATTAATCCGGATTTGCGCGAACGCATGGCAGGTAAAACAGCCTTAGCGACACGAAACGTACCAATGACATTTAGATCTAACTGCTCGGTAAATTGTTCTGACGAAAAAGATTCCACAGGACCACCATAGCCTAAACCAGCATTGTTTATAAGAACGTCAATTTCTGGGATTTGATTCATCGCAACAGCAACACTTTCATCGGAAGTGACATCCATTTCGACAACATCAATTTTAAGCCCCTTCAAACTCGCAAACTCTCTTAATCCTTCGGCAGAACTTGCATTTTTCCCTTTGATATTTCTCATTGAGGCATAAATTTGGTGCCCTTTTTCAGCTAAGTATTTGGCAGAAAGATATCCGAATCCTGAACTGCAACCTGTAATAAGTATTTTTTTCATCGTGAGATATATTTATGTAAAACTTAAATCATAAAAGATCATCTGAGAAATACGGTATTAATAAATATGCACCTTTATCTTTTTATCAGCGTCAATACTAAAACAATCATAGTCCAAATAGCAATGCATTTCCGACTTAATCACTCTTAATTATCAGACAATTACCAAATTTATAAAAATAAAATATGAAATCAAGATTAAAATAAGTTTAATTATTGTAAAACACACAACAATACAATTGAATAGCATAAAAAAAGCCGACTCGTTAAAGTCGGCTTTATATTTATAAAATTAAGTGAGTCTTACCTCCCCCAATCAGACATTTTTACTTTTTCAATTAAGTATTTCACGTTCTCAACAGGAATGTTTGGTAGTAAACCATGTCCCAAGTTAAAAATCCACTTGTGATCTTTACGACCATAGTTCAAGTGGTATTCGAATTCCTGATCAATTGCATTTTTATCTGCCAATAAAGTTCTAGGATCGAAATTTCCTTGAAGAATCATATCCTCACCTACAATTTTACGAACCTCGTGCAATGGTGTTTGCCAATCGACACTCACACAGTCACACAAATCGTGATTTACCATATTAATACCTGTTCCTAATCCCTTAGGTAGATAAATGGTCTTAACACCTTTGGCACGAACAGCACCTAGAATTGCTTTTACCGACGGTAAGAACACTTCTTTGTACAATTCGATAGGAATTAAGCCAGCATGCGTTTCAAACAACTGGAAAGCCTGTACACCATGCTCTACTTGCTTTAGTGCATAATGTATACTCATTTCTGTGATACGGGTCACCAACTTTTTCATGGTTGCCTTATCACGGTAAATTGCAGGCACAAAATCAGGGAAATTTAAGTTCTGACTAAAGCCCTGGAACATATAACACAAAGTAGTTAATGGTCCGCCACAGAATCCAATCAAAGGAATTTCAGCAGGTTTCGTTGCTAAAATCTGATCAATTGCCTTATAAATATGCTCCAATCGCTCAGGCATATCCGTAAGGAAATTCAAAGGATCTTCAACATCCTTAAGTGCGGTTTTAAAAGTTGGTCCCTTTCCTTCGAAACTCAATTCCATGCCTAGGGCTTCAGGAATAACAAGAATATCCGAAAATAAGATGGCTGCATCAACACCCAAATCGTGAATTGGTAGTAAAGTAACCTCCGCTGCTAGCTTTGGTTCCTCCATCATATGTTTGAAACCATAACTTTCGCGAAGTTTCATATAAGATGGCAACACACGTCCTGCCTGGCGCATAAACCATACGGGTGGACGCTCACGCTTAACGCCATTGATTGTATCTAGAAAAATAGAATTTGTCATATCTTTAGTTATCGGTTATCAAGAGTTATCAGTTGTCAAAATTTTATCGCTCAACGAGCGGGCAATTGAAAACCGATAACAGAAAACTTAAATTTATCGTTTGTTTAGGATCTCAGCTACTTCCTGTGCATGGTAAGTAATGATAATATCAGCACCCGCACGCTTAATCGATGTCATAATTTCCATCATTACACGATTTCCATCAATCCAATCTCTCTCTTGAGCAGCTTTTACCATAGAGAATTCACCACTTACGTTATAAGCAGCTACAGGTGTGTTAAACTCATGCTTTGTGCGGTAAATCACATCAAGGTAACTTAATGCTGGCTTCACCATTACGATATCAGCGCCTTCAGCAATATCCATCTCAACTTCGCGAATGGCTTCGTCACTGTTACGTGGATCCATTTGGTAAGTGCTTCTATCACCAAACTGAGGTGCCGAATCTGCCGCATCTCTAAATGGACCATAAAAACCAGAAGCATATTTAGCCGAGTAAGCCATTATAGGCATCTTCTCGAAACAATTCTCATCCAAAGCGGCACGCATATGCGCAATACGCCCATCCATCATGTCGCTAGGTGCTACCATATCTACTCCAGCTTGAGCTAATGAAACTGCTTGAGCAGAAAGCGTTACCAATGTGCTATCATTATCAACATCACCATCGATAATCGTTCCGCAATGTCCGTGAGTTGTGTACTCACAATTACAGATATCTGCAATAATATACATTTCTGGTAATTCTGCTTTAATAGCACGTGTTGCTTTCTGTACAATACCATGATCGTGAGTCGCAACAGTTCCATCCTCGTCTTTCGACTCTGGAATCCCGAAAAGCAATACTGATTTAACACCAGAAGCATCCAATTCTTTACATTTTTCAACCAACATATCGATAGATAATTGGTCGTTACCAGGCATCGACTTAATAGGATTTTTAACCTTTTCGCCAGGACATACGAAAAGTGGCATGATTAAATCATCTGCAGAAAGAGACGTTTCTGCAACCATATTACGTACAACTTTGCTGTAACGGTTTCTTCTTAGTCGTGTTTGAGGAAATAATGGACGTAAACTCATTTTATATTGTGTTTATAGGTTTATATAATTTAGATCTTACCTTATATTAAGGTACAGATTCAACTTTTCTTTACTGATAAAAATTGATGTTTTTCTCTTGACAAATCGCTTTCATTTTCTGCGCTAAATCAGCAGATCTAGCTATTGACTCTTCAACAGGCACTTCAATGCTCTCTACAATAAAATCACCTGATTTTAAATCGCCTACGATAGCAATCATATTTAAATGCTTCCCATCGACAACAGCGTGAGCAGCTAAAGGAAACTTGCAACCGCCTTCAATCTCTGCCATAAAAGCACGCTCGGCCAATACGGCTAGTTCAGTTGCTTTATGATTCACCTTTTCAACTACGGCAATACACTCAGGATAATTATCGCGAGTTTCAATGGCTATAGCTCCTTGTCCTATTGCTGGAATACAAAGGTCTACATCGATAAGCATTTCATCGTCGAACTCTTTACCAAGACGATTCATTCCAGCAGCAGCTAAAATAATGGCATCGTATTCACCATCATGTAATTTCTGAATGCGGGTATCAATATTCCCACGAATATCCTTAAAATTCGTATCAGGACGAACATCAGCCAATTGTACTCTTCGGCGTGGCGATCCCGTTCCTAAAACAAAACCTTTTGGCATATCATCGATAGATACACCGTCGCGAGTTAAAAACACATCACGCGAATCTTCTCTTTCAGGATAAGCAACTAATTTTAGTCCTGCAGGATGAAAACTAGGAACGTCTTTTAAGCTATGAATGGCAATATCAGCCTCTCCTTCTAAAAGAGCATGTTCCAGCTCCTTTACAAACAAACCAGTTGTTCCAAATTCTGTTAATGAACGATTCAAGACACGATCGCCTTGTGTGCTGAACTTTTTAACTTCAAATTCGATATCTGGATTAGCCTTTTGTAGAAGTTCTACAGTTTGCATGGTTTGGGTATATGCCAGTAGGCTTGGGCGAGTTGCAACAATTAATTTCTTCTTAAGGGACATAGACAAACATATAGTTTTGAGCACTTTTCAAGACTTAAACATCGAGAATATTCGTGCAAATGATAGAATTAGAGACTGACAATTTCATGAAAATAATCAGTCTTATATTTCGTTCACCTAAAGTGCAAAAAAAAGCCATATAAACGTATTTATACAGCTCTAAATTTTAATAAAAAATATTTTATTTTGTTTCAGGTTCTTGGAAAATCATATTTAAGGTTTCCATCGGACTTGATTGTTTTTTATGATGATCTTTAAGATGGCTAATACAAGCTCTAGCAATCTTATTCATCAGATTTGAGGTAATCTTTTCTACACGTTTCAGCTCCTCGTCACTCATCTTAGAGCGATGATAGTCTAATTCCTTATCTCTAATCTTATTTAAATTATCCTTTAAGGCTACAATCACTGGAGATAAGAAGGTTACTTCTAACCAGCCATAGAATTCACGGATCGAATCGTCAATAATTTCTTCTGCTTGAGGGATACAAGTTAAACGTTGCTGCATTGCTTCCGAAGTGTGCTCAGAAAGCTCGTCGACAGAAATCACATTAACATTTTCCAGAGAATCAATTGCAGTATCCACATTTCTTGGTACTGAAAGGTCCAGAATTAATTTGCGATCTGTCACGCCCTCGAAATGCTCTAACATTAATGTAGCATGTGGAGCTCCTGTCGCTACGATAATAACTTCGGCTTTCTTAACCTCTTCCGCCAAATGAGACATGGCACGATAATTAATATCGAATTTTTTAGCTAAAGCTTCAGCTCTTTCCACATTTCTGTTCACGAGAGTAAGTGAACGATTCTCCATGTGTTTTACCAAATTACTACAGGTATCTTTTCCAATTTCACCTGTACCAAAAAGTAAATAGTCTGCTTTCTCTAAATCTGATACTTTATCTTTAATATACTGAACTGCCGCATGTGAAACAGAAGCTGCTCCGCGACTTAGTTCTGTCTCATTTTTTATTTTTTTACTTGCCTTAAAAACAAATGAAAAGAGTCTATTAAGAAAGGAATTTATCATCTGATATTTCTCAGACAATTGGTAAGCATTTTTCACCTGTCCTACAATCTGAAAATCTCCAACAATTTGAGAATCGATACCAGAACAAACTTGGTAAAGGTGTTTGATACATTCACTTCCTTGAATGGTATAACCATTATATCGGAAATCTTTTTCGTTGCCTTTACAGTAGTTTAAGAATAATTTTGTGACCAGATCTATGTCCGAAGTGTGGGCATAGATTTCTGTTCTATTACATGTGGATAAAACAATTAGGCCTTCGACGCCATATTCTTTTGCATCTCGAAGCAGAGCTTCCTGATCCATTTGGGTTAATGAAAATCTCCCTCGTACATCTAATGCCGTTTTACGATATGATACTCCTAAAACGAAAAATTTCTGTAAATTTTCTCTTATTTGCGATGACATAAATTGATCTAATTTTGAGTTCTTCGCTGATATAAATTATACTGATTCAGGACTGTGTTCTACCAAATATATAATTAATTGTCGAAAAATTACTATATATCAGGATGGTATTTGGTTATTCAGAAAGAACCAAAATTAGTTAAAATTCCTTAAAACTTTACATTTCAGACTTTAACATCCTATTTAGACATACAGTAATAGAACTCTATTTTGCACAATATTTAACTCTTTTTAGAAAGAATATTGGCTAGGGATTATGCATATCCCGGTTAAAATAATCGAGAATGGTGTTAATCATCTCAATTTTCACATTTGCTTTTGAATGATCGGGCTGAAGATCACTCACTTTGATATAGAAACTTAAGGCTTTAGCCATATCACCTAGTTGGTGATGAATTTCTCCGATCATAAAATTGGCTTCAATATGATTTGGGTCCAACTCAACAATCTTTTGGTACTCACAAAGAGACATCTGAAACTCTTCTGCTTCAATATGCTTCTCAGCTTTTAGTAGTATATCTTGAATTTCTTTCATCTTAACTTGTATGAATATGCTGCAAATCTAGTCATTTCAGGCAGTTTTGCCTATAAAAAAAGATAAGAAAATCGTTTTTTATTTTCCATCAATAATAAGCCTTGCTTTAACGCATTATTACTGATAGAATTCTGATAAGAAAATGCAAAGAGGAAACCATTCATTTTATTATTGCCTATCAATCCAGATAAGACCACAGTAACTTCACTGCTTGTCCATAATAATTGTTCCCAAACAGGTTCAAATGATTTAGAACATGGTAAAGCATATAAATATTCTGACGATAATCATACCCTTCAGGTAACGGATAAGTTTTCTGATAACTTAAATAAAAATTCTCTTCAAATCCTCCGAAGAGCCTTGTCATTGCCAACTCGGCTTCCCTATGTCCATAGTAAACGGCAGGATCAATCAAACAAGGTTTTGATTGTGAATCGCACAAGAAATTACCAGACCATAAATCACCATGTAGTAATGCGGGTTTTTCCTCACTGCCTTCTAAAATTTCCTCTATTCTATTTTCGAGGAGAATAAAGCCATTTTTAAGCTCAGGCCCCACAAGTCCATTTTGCTCGGCTAATTTATATTGAAAAAGTAAACGCTTGTTATAATAGAAGTCGCACCAATTCTCGGCCTCTACTTTATTACAAGTGTTTATCTGTGGTGTATTTCCAATATAATTATCTTGAGGAAAACCAAAACGAAGTGCACCATACTGATGCAATCGAGCCAATTGACGACCAAAACTTGAAAAAAAGTCATAAGTCTGCTCTCCAAGCTGTATTTCCTCTATAAGTAAACAATCCTGATCCACAAATAGAACTTCAGGAACACGAACACAATTTGCTTTTTTGAGTTCCTGAAGACCTTTAGCCTCTTTTGCAAACGCATCAGGAAAAGCACTTGTCGTTTTCATAAAACAAGTGTTCCCTTTTTCAAAAGTCAATATCTCAGCCTTTGAGATACAACCTCCACCTATCGATTTAGTAGAGATCACGTTCTGTCCAGCCCAATCTTCTACTTTTGATATGATTGTTCTATAATTTTCCATTCAAGTGATTTAACAAGCCATCACAAGCATCTTCGAGTAAATCTAAAACTAACTCAAAGCCTTCTTCTCCTCCGTAATATGGATCAGGAACAGTCTTGTAATGAGTAAATTTTGTACAATAATCTGTCATTTTCACAATCTTTTTCAAATCATCTTTATTTCTTGCCTGAGATTGTAAATCCTTTATATTCTGATCATCCATACCGATAATCATATCGAACTTGTCGAAGTCGGTTTTATATTTAAATTGACGTGAGATACTTGTCAGGTCATAGGAACGACGAGCTGCGTGAGCTCGCATTCGACTATCGGCTCTCCCACCTTCGTGATGACCAATTATCCCTGCTGAATCGCAAGTTAAATCAGAAGATTGTCCTGCCTTTTCAATAACAGCATTCATAACAGCTTCAGCACTCGGAGAGCGACAAATATTTCCTAAACAAACAAATAATAAGGTCTTAGTCATTTTATTTTTCATAGATAAATTCATATAGCTTATTCTAATTATTCGCCAAATTTACAGAATTGCTATTACAATCAACCGGTGAAAAAATCAAAAATATTTCCCAACTGGCTGGTACTACCCTTATAAATTTCGGTGTATTTACAACGAGTACAAGAAACCGTCGTAAATTTCTTGTTCTGCACATCGAAGATTTTAGCAAAAGCACCGCCTGTGGCTCGAAATTCATCTGTTTCGTAATTCATATTGCCACACTTTACACAAATATATTTGGATTGATTCATTGCTTTTATTTTTAATCTAAAGTTAAATATAATAAAATATATCAACATGATGTCCAATATCTTAAAACGATAAATGGTCGACACCTAAGGTGCCGACCATTTATATCTTCATAATATTACAATTTATACTTTTTGCTTCTTAAAAGAATTGTATGCCAAATATGCTCCCAATAAGATGAATGGAATACTCAACCATTGTCCCATATTCAGGGCCATACCTGCTTCAAATGCTTCTTGATCTTCCTTAATAAACTCAATAAAGAAACGTGCCGTGAAAATCAGCATAAAGAAAACGCCGATCAAACGACCAGAAAATTCTTTTGCATTGGTTTTCCAATACATATACATCAGAACACCAAAACTTGCCAAATAACACAATGCTTCATATAATTGCGCTGGATGACGGGCTGCTAAAGGTTCATAAATTGATGCTCTAACAAACTGAAATCCCCAAGCAACATTGGTTTGAGTACCAATAATCTCAGAATTCATCAGGTTACCAGTACGAATAAAGAAGCCAGCTAATGCTACTGGAATTGCAACTCTATCAAGTACCCATAAAATCGACTTCTTGCTCACTTTCTTCGAATAGAAATAAAGTGCTGCCAGAATTCCAATTGTTGCACCATGAGAAGCTAAACCTCCATGCCAAATTTTAAATATCTCGGCTGGATGTTGAGAGTAGAATTCCCATCCGTAGAAAAACACATGACCTAATCGAGCCCCAATAACCGTTGCAATTAAGGTATACATAAATAGTTTCTCAAGCCATTCCAAAGGAATTCCTTCCTTTTTAAACATTCTCTCGACAAGTTGATATCCCAATAAAAAACCTAGTGCAAATAGTAATCCATACCAACGCACGGCAATTGGGCCAATCTTAAATATTTCAGGATCTACATCCCAATGGATTGATAATAACATATTTATTGTTTTTAGTATCGAGTATTAAGACAACAAGTATCAAGAGGGATTCGCTCTCTTGATACTTTATTCTTAATACTCACATCAAGTTTAGGATTATCTACAAATACTCAGCCTAATTGAATACAGATTAAAATCTTAATTTATTAAGCTGGAATTCCTTTACCGTGACATTGCTTAAATTTCTTACCGCTACCACAAGGACAAGGCTCATTACGACCTACTTTCTGAACATTACGAACAGGCTCTGCTTTTTTAGGTTCGCTCTGTCTTCCATCGCTATTTAATTCATCTTTCGATGTTTTAAGTCCGCTCATATCTGTACGACGACGTTCTTTTGCTTCCTGAATTTCGTCTGGCATCTCCATTGGAATATGACCTTTCATAAGCGTAGCAACCACAGATTTATTAGTCGTTTCAATCATGCTTTTAAATAGATTGAATGATTCGAACTTATAAATCAATAATGGATCTTTTTGCTCATATGAGGCATTCTGTACAGATTGCTTCAAGTCATCCATCTCACGAAGGTGCTCTTTCCAAGAATCATCAATAGTCGCTAAAATTGCAACTTTTTCGTATGCACGAACCAATTCTTCTGCTTCCGTTTCGTAAGCTTTTTTCAAGTTTGTAACAACCTGGAAGTTCTTAGTTCCATCAGAAATAGGCACGACAATATTCTCGTACATTTCTGCTTTGGTTTCATATACATCCTTAATAACCGGATAAGCTTGCTTACTGATTGTTTCAATTTTACGCTTATGAGCATCTAAAACAATGGCATGCAATTTATTGGCAATATCCTCTGGCTTGTCTTTCATGAATTCTTCCTCTGTAACAGGAGATTCAATTGAAAGAACACGAATTAATTCTAGTTTGAAATCTTCGAAATCGCCACCATGGTATTCATTAACCACCGCTTCGCAAACATCGAACATCATATTAGCAATATCAACTTGAATACGCTCACCAAATAAAGCATGACGACGACGCTTGTAAATCACCTCACGTTGAGAGTTCATTACATCATCGTACTCAAGCAAACGCTTACGAATACCGAAGTTATTCTCTTCAACTTTCTTTTGAGCTCTTTCAATAGATTTTGAAATCATTGAGTGCTGAATGACTTCACCATCCTCAATTCCCATTCTATCCATCAATTTCACAATACGGTCTGAACTAAACAAACGCATCAAATCATCCTCAAGAGAAACAAAGAACTGAGAAGATCCGACATCTCCCTGACGACCAGCACGACCACGTAACTGACGGTCAACACGACGAGAATCGTGACGCTCCGTACCGATAATAGCCAAACCACCAGCAGCTTTCACCTCATCGCTTAATTTAATATCGGTACCACGACCAGCCATATTGGTTGCAATCGTCACCGTTCCTTTATAACCTGCTTCAGCAACAATATCTGCTTCACGCTGATGCAGTTTCGCATTCAGTACATTGTGCTTAATGCCTCTTAGTTTCAACATTCGGCTCAATAGCTCCGAAATTTCAACTGACGTTGTACCCACCAATACTGGACGACCTGCTTTTACAAGCTCTCCAATTTCATCGATAACGGCATTATACTTTTCACGTTTTGTCTTATAAACTAAATCTTCTCTATCATCACGAGAAATAGGTCGATTCGTTGGAATTACCACAACATCTAACTTATAGATATCCCATAATTCACCTGCTTCTGTCTCTGCTGTACCCGTCATACCTGACAATTTGTGGTACATTCTAAAGTAATTCTGAAGTGTAATAGTTGCAAAAGTTTGTGTTGCCGCCTCAACTTTAACACTTTCCTTCGCCTCAATCGCTTGGTGCAGACCATCTGAATAACGACGACCTTCCATAATACGACCTGTTTGCTCATCAACAATTTTCACCTTACCATCCATAAGAACGTATTCAACATCCTTTTCGAAAAGTGAATATGCTTTTAATAGTTGGTTAACGGTATGAACTCGCTCAGATTTAACAGCATAACTTTGGATCATCTCATCCTTAGTTTTCAGTTTCTCTTCGTCTGTCATATCCGATTTCTCGATAACCGCAACTTCAGATCCAATATCTGGTAAAACAAAGAAAGCAGCATCATCAGTATCACCACTAATAAGATCGATTCCTATATCTGTTAACTCAATTGAATTTTGCTTTTCATCAATAACGTAATACAAATCATCAGTAATGATATGCATGTTTTTGTTATTCTCCTGCATATAGAAGTTCTCGGTCTTCAATAATAAAGCCTTATTTCCTTGTTCACTTAAGAACTTAATTAATGGCTTCATTTTTGGCATCCCTTTGAACGTTCTAAGCAATAACTTAGCGCCTTCTTCCTGCTCCTTCTTATCCTCACTCTTTAACAAACGCTTTGCATCGGTAAACATTTTCATTACCAACTCTGTTTGAGCTTTTGCTAACTTCTGTACCTTAGGCTTTAACTCATCGTATAATTGATGCTCGCCACGTGGAATTGGACCGGAAATAATCAATGGCGTACGGGCATCATCTACTAATACAGAATCGACCTCATCGACAATTGAATAATTATGACGACGCTGAACTAAATCCTTAGGATTAGTTGCCATATTATCACGCAAGTAATCGAAACCAAATTCGTTATTTGTTCCGAAAGTAATATCACATGCATAAGCTGTACGACGCTCATCTGAGTTCGGTGTATGCTTATCGATACAATCTACTGAAAGTCCGTGGAACTGGTAAATAGGTCCCATCCACTCCGAGTCACGCTTCGCCAAATAGTCATTCACAGTAATAACATGAACTCCACGGCCTGTTAAGGCATTTAGGAATACTGGAAGTGTTGCAACAAGGGTCTTACCCTCACCCGTTGCCATCTCAGCAATTTTTCCTTGATGCAATACAACGCCACCAATCATCTGCACATCGTAGTGAACCATATTCCACACAACTTCTGTTCCTCCAGCGTCCCAAGAATTGAACCAAACGGCTTTATCACCTTCTATCTGTACATGATCTGCACGCGTTGCTAAATCACGATCGAACTGTGTTGCGATCACTTCAAGCTCTTCATTTTCAGTAAAGCGACGAGCTGTTTCTTTCACAATACAGAAAGCTGCAGGCAAAATCTGATCTAAAACTTCTTCGATTTTATCATCTATGCTTTTTTCAATGACATCGATTCTATCGTAAATTTCCTCTTTCTCGTTTACAGGAATATTACCTTCTTCAATCTTTTGTTTCAGAGCAGCAATTTCATCTTTTTCTGCTTTGATATAATCTTGAATCTTATCTTTTAACAATTGAGATTCGGCACGTAGCCCATTAACATCTAATTGCTTAATTCTATCGTATTCCTTATTAATACTCGCCAAGTATGGCGCTAATTCCTTAAGGTCTCTATCTGATTTGTTCCCAAATAGTTTACCTAGTGTTTTATCTATAAAACCCATCTATATAATTGTCTAAATTGTTTTTTAAAGAAGCAGTTGTATCCCAATCAATATTATTCTGATTTAGAAAATCCAACTACAGTTAATAGCATACCAATTTCTAATTCAGAGTTTGAATTAAAAAAAAGGCACAAAACTCAATGGATTAAGCCTTTCCTGGAGCTCTTATACTATTTGATCCGGTATGAAAGATTGATTCATGCTGAAAATTAAAAGCAGCGATAACTACTGGAACTTCAACACAAAGAGGCTCATATAAATGAAGAGCATTCGGATTTAAATGTGGGATTTTTGGTAATTTCTTTATCAAAGGCAAAGTCAAGCTTTTGGCCGTATAGATTTCTGAAATTTCCGACGTATTCTGGGTAGGAACAAGTATTGGTAAATTGTAGCCATCTTCAAAACTGTCTGAATGATCGGCATACCAAGCAGCAAAACGTTGCACATCATCAACCAGTTCCTCATAATCTACATTAGGAACGGCCGATGCACATGCTGTAAGCACCGAAAAAACGACAATAAGATACCTGTTCATATCCATGGGAATCAAAAGTAATTATTTTTATTGAAAGACCTAAGACTTATGAAAGGAGTTTAAATAAAAAAAAGCGTTCATGTCCCATAAAATAACAAAGCACAATGTATAAAGAAGCCTGCTAGAATCAACTAGCAGACTTGGTAATATAATAGTGAGTCACTTAAGCTTTTACTACATCAATAAATACACTTAAATTCGAAACAACTGAAATGTTTCTCATATCTATTTAACTGACCAAACTGAAAATCCTTTAGGTGGCACCTGAATTTTAACCCATTTACCGCTTTGGGTAACAGGTTCCCAATTTGAGTTCCCTGTATAATCTTTAATTCGTTTATTTGACCAATTGGTTTCTATCCATCTTTCCTGCCAATTATTTGAGTTATTGATATAAACAACAAGACCTGCATCATTATTTCCATTACGACGTGCAACATACTCATCTTGATCAGCATATAGTATCGATGTATTTCCCGAAGCTAGATTATTGTGTATCCAAATCAGATTATTCAGCATATTTTTATCCAACCACTCCTCATAATCACGATAAAATAAACAAGGGTAGCCTTCATGAGTCAGAATATAGGCATAGGCTAATTTCTTATTCCAAATTTCATCCGTATCATGATTCGTTACAAAAGTCACGGCTTTAAAAGCATTGCGTTTCCACATCATATCCTTATTCAGCTTTGTTAAATCGTTACCGTCAAAAGCATCATTCATGGCATAATAACAAGCGAAGTCGAATACAGATGAATTGGCTTCATTTGCCCACCAGTTAAGGTGATTAACATTGCTATCCCACAATTCACCAACTGAAAACCCTCCAACTTCCGCATTCCATTGCTTAACAACCCATGGTTCAAATCCTTTTACGTAATCGAAACGCCAACCATCGAATCCCATTTCATTTTTATAATATTGCGCGACAGAATTCGAGTTTTTCCATAACCAGTTCTGCACATTTTCTTTCTTATGACATAAGTCGGGAAAACCTCCGAATTTACCTTTATCATTTGTATCAATATCGTTAGGATGAAAATCTGAAAAAGAACGGGTAAACATTCCAGACAAGGGTTGGAAATTCGTCCAAGTATCACCACCTGTGTATGGATTAGATTGAGATCCTCCCCCACTATTGTGATTTATAACAATATCAGCATACACTTTTATTCCATTTTGATGTGCTGAGCTAATCAATGATTTCAATTCTGCTTTCGAACCAAAACGTGTTTCAATTGATCCCATTTGATCATACTGACCAAAATCAAAGTAATCAAATGGATCGTAGCCCATGGAATTGGCTCCATTTTGAGCTTTTGATGCTGGTGGCAACCAAATCGCATTTATTCCTGCGTCACCCCAATCAGACATTTTTGAATTCAAGGTATTCCACCAATTACCTCCATTAGGCACATCCCAATAAAATGCCTGCATTAGTACACTTGCATTATTTGCAGATTTGGTACTTGATACTTCAATTGTTTCAACTTCAGTATGTAAATCTGTTAGCTCGTCCTTAGAACAGGAGGGAAAAATTAAACAAAGAGTAAGTGCGAAAGATAGACTTAGACAAGATATCCTTTTAAATTTCATAAGTAGAATAGTTTTAGGAGTTATAAACAATCAGATCTGTTTACTTTGCTGATATCATCTAACACATTATCAGAAAATAAACTCCTAAGAAAAATACCTACAATATTATTTTGTATAATAAATATTAGACAGCAAATTGATGAAAAAACGAAACAAACGTTTGCAGGAACTATTGTTTTATTTTCTTAAATAACGATTGTATTGATTTTGGCTGGTGTTCAAAACAACCACATTTTATTTAATCAAAAAAAGCCTGCTAGAATTAACTAGCAGGCTTCTCGATATTATAATCAATCAATTAAGCTTTTGTTGCATCAACAAAAACTCTTGCTTTGAATTCTTTATCCATCATGTAAAGACCTTGACCTTGACAGTTGATCATTTTCAACTGATCGATGATTTCGCCAACAGTTGCTTCTTCTTCAACCTGCTCGTCAACAAACCATTGCAAGAAATTAACTGTTGCGTGATCTCTTTCGTCCATCGCTACATTAACACATTCGTTAATCAAGCCAGTCACAGTTTCTTCATGTTCCAATGTTTCTTCGTAAATATCTAAAACACCATCCCACTCAGTTCTAACTTCAGCAATTGGTTCAAGAACAACACGTCCACCTCTTTCATTTACAAAATACTGTAATTTAAGGGCATGAGAAATCTCTTCCTGAAACTGTACGTGAAACCAATTTGCAAATCCTGGCATCCCATTAGCATTCAGGTAATTTGACATAGATAAATAGAAGTATGCCGACCAAAATTCCTTATTAATCTGATTATTTAAGATCGCTTCTACATTCTTATTAAGAGCCATAATGTTATTTTTAATATTTTGTGTTGATTTTTCTGCTTCAAAAATAATCCTAATTTATCATTTAGTCATGAATTCTGGGTAATTAAATTCTTAAATAATAAATATAGAATCATATTAAATACCTTAAGATTTAAAGATCAGCAAAGAAGTCATTTCCTTTATCATCTACAATAATAAAAGCTGGGAAATTCTCTACACGAATTTTACGTACAGCTTCCATTCCTAACTCAGGGAAATCAATAACTTCAATTGATTTGATGCTATTTTTAGCTAAAACTGCTGCTGGTCCACCAATGGATCCCAAATAGAATCCTCCGTTAGAATGACAAGCATCGGTAACAGCCTTAGAACGATTACCTTTAGCCACCATCACCATTGATCCGCCTACTTTTTGGAAAACATCAACGTATGAATCCATACGACCTGCTGTTGTTGGTCCAAAACTTCCCGAAGGCATTCCTTTAGGTGTCTTAGCTGGTCCAGCGTAATATACAGGATGATTCTTGAAATATTCAGGCATTTCTTTACCCTCATCAAGCATTTGCTTAATTTGCGCATGAGCAATGTCACGAGCTACAATTAAAGTTCCACTTAGGCTTAAACGTGTTTTAATTGGGTATTTAGACAACTCTTTACGGATATCTTCCATTGGTTGATCCAAATCAATCTCAACAGCATCCTTCAAGTGTGGCGCTTCTTTTGGCAAGTACTTAAATGGCTCCTTTTCTAATTCTTCGAGGAAGATACCATCTTCGTTAATTTTCGCTTTAATATTTCTGTCAGCAGAACAACTCACACCTAAACCAACTGGACAAGATGCTGCATGACGAGGTAAACGAATCACTTTTACATCGTGTACAAAATATTTACCACCAA
>Ga0209379_10000287_pt1 | contig 48082 bp, 37 predicted proteins | sample tdDd001_FD_187124 | JGI IMG/M metagenome (GOLD analysis project Ga0209379, IMG submission 187124) | Marine sediment microbial communities from the Atlantic coast under amendment with organic carbon and nitrate - tdDd00.1 (SPAdes)... | ecosystem: Environmental > Aquatic > Marine > Coastal >... | reverse complement strand
CAACGATTTCCGCTGTAGAAGCGTCGATTAGTTTGTAATCGAATGCTTTTAGGCGGATACGGATACGTTGGTTCTGCATGAGACAGAGCTCCAATATTAAAAATTACACAAACAATATCGCCACTCAAACTCGTCAAGACGAGAGAATGCCGATTGATTTATGTGAAACCGTAGCATCCAAGATTAGGACGCATTGTCAGTTAATTTTCGATTAACTATCCCTACATACCAGAGTCACGTCTGGGGATAGTTTTTCCGAAGAAAAGATAGCTAATTGTATTAACCGCGAACATAAGCTGAGTTTACATTACCTGAAAAATCAAAGAGATAATTCAGCTCCTCTTTACTCATTGGTTCACAACTGGCTTAACCAGTGCGACGCATTATACAGATCACAGTTTTACATGCAATACCTGGATGAAAAATAAACGGGAGAAAATAGCGAATAGTCAATAAACCCAATTTCTAGGCTACTAAGCAACAAAAAGCACAGACTGATTCAACAGCCTGCGCTTATTAAGAGTTACCCAAGCGAAATAGTTACGCTAAACGTTGGCGCACTGCTTCAAATAAACAGATACCCGATGCAACCGAGACGTTCAGACTCGATACCGAACCCGCCATTGGGATTTTGATCAGGTCGTCGCAGGTTTCACGAGTAAGACGACGCATACCGTCACCTTCTGCACCCATCACGATAGCAAGTGGGCCCGTTAGTTTTGCTTGGTAAATATCATGAGTCGCTTCACCTGCAGTGCCGACAAACCAAACCCCCTGCTCTTGCAACGTGCGCATAGTACGAGCCAAGTTAGTGACACGAACTAAAGGCACCGTCTCTGCCGCACCACAAGCAACTTTGCTAACGGTCGCTGTCATTGGCGCTGAGCGATCTTTAGGTACAATCACCGCCACTGCACCAGCGGCATCAGCATTGCGAAGACACGCACCAAGATTGTGTGGGTCTGTTACACCGTCCAATACTAACAGCAATGGCGCTTCATGATTGGCGATGATGTCATCTAGGTCATTTTCGTTCAGTTGTTTAGCGGGTTTAACACGCGCCATGATTCCTTGGTGATTCGCACCACGTGCTTTTTCATCTAGGGTCTTACGCGTCATTTGCTGAATCGACACACCGCATACCTGTAATTCATTCAGAATTGGCATTAAGCGATCATCTTGACGACCTTTTAGGACAAACGCTTCAATGAAACGTTCAGGTTCACGCTCTAATACTGCTTTTACTGCGTGGATACCATAAAGAAATTCGTTGCTCATTAATCTATCCGCTTACTGTTTTTTGCCGCGAGGTTTTTTCGCTTTTGGCTTTGCGCCGCTACGTGGCTTTTTCTTGCGCGCTTTTTCTGCTTTGCCCGCTTTAGATTTGCCTGACTCTTCTTTACTTCCATCAGGTCTTTTCGTTGGCTCAACCATAGGTTTCGCTCTGTCTACAGAACGACGACCTGTTGCAGCAGCATTCTTTTTGGCTTTGGCTTTTTTCTGCGCTTCAGCAGCACGCTTCTTCGCAGTCTTACCTTTACCGCGTAGCTTACGACTTGTCTCAACTAATTCAAAGTCAATTTGGCGATCATCTAAGTTCACTGCCAGAACTTTAACTTTAACCGCATCCCCTAAACGATAAATCGCCCCAAAGCTCTCACCTATAAGCCTTTGACCAATAGGATCAAATTGGTAGTAATCGTTCGCAAGCGCTGAAATATGGACTAAACCATCAATGTGAAGTTCAGTTAAACGAACAAAGAAGCCGAAGCCTGTTACGTTGGCAATCACACCATCCAATTCTTCACCGACATGATCTTGCATGTATTCACACTTAAGCCAATCAGACACTTCACGCGTAGCATCATCTGCACGGCGCTCAGTCATTGAACATTGCTCACCGTAGAAATCCATATCATCAAAGGAATAATGATAACCACCGGTTGGTGTCCAACGATCTTTAAGCGTACCGTTATCTTTCGCGATCAGGTACTTAATTGCGCGATGAAGCAGCAAGTCTGGGTAGCGACGAATTGGTGAGGTAAAGTGCGCGTAGCGTTTCAATGCCAAGCCAAAGTGACCACAGTTGTCTGCGTTATATACCGCCTGCTTCATTGAGCGAAGCAGCATAGTTTGGATCAACTCTTTGTCTTGACGCTCTGCAATCAGCTTAACCAGATCTGCGTAATCCGTTGGAGACGGCTCAAGACCACCATTTAGGTGCAGGCCTAGCTCACCAAGGAAATCGCGGAAGCCCTGTAATCGAAGTTCTCCTGGAGATTCATGAATACGATACAGCGCAGCTTCTTTAGCTTTTTCAACCAGAGATGCCGATGCGATATTGGCTAGAATCATACACTCTTCGATTAACTTATGCGCATCGTTACGAATCACTGGTTCAATGCTGTCAATTTTACGCTCAGCATTGAAAATGAATTTGGTTTCTACCGTCTCAAACTCAATCGCACCACGGTTGTCGCGGGCATGCTTGAGCACTTTATACATCTTATGTAGCTCTTCAAGATGCGGGACAATTGGCTCATAGCGAGAGCGCAACTCTTCATCACCTTCAAGAATGTCATGCACCTTGTTATAAGTAAGACGAGCATGGGAATTCATTACCGCTTCATAGTGCTTGTAGCCCGATAGCTTTCCCGACTCTGAGATAGTCATCTCACACACCATACACAGTCGATCTACTTGTGGGTTCAATGAACACAAGCCGTTCGACAGCACTTCCGGTAACATTGGGACAACTTGCGATGGGAAGTAAACCGAGTTACCACGATTAATCGCTTCCTTGTCTAACGCTGTATCAGGTCTTACGTAGTAACTCACGTCTGCGATAGCTACCCATAAGCGCCAACCACCACTCTTCTTCGCTTGACAGAAAACCGCATCATCAAAGTCACGCGCATCTTCGCCATCAATAGTCACCAGTGGCAAGTCACGCAGGTCAACACGACCAACTTTTGCCTCTTCTGGTACTTCTTCGCCTAAGCCTTCAATCTGTTTGTCGACTGCCTCAGGCCACTCATGTGGAATTTGGTGAGTACGAATAGCAATTTGTGTTTCCATACCTGGCGCCATGTTTTCGCCCAGTACTTCAATCACTTTACCCATCATACCGCGTGAACGAGAGCCACGGTCAGTGATCTCAATAACAACCACGTTGCCCATACGCGCACCCGCACGCAGGTCATTTGGAATCAAAATGTCGTGTGCGATACGTGAATCATCTGCAACCACATACGAATAGCCATATTCCATAAAGAATCGACCCACGATGTGTGATTGACGCTCTTCTAATACGCGAACCAAGCGCCCTTCCTTGCGGCCACGTTTAGAGTTGTCAGTTGGCTGAACTAAAACAAAATCGCCATGAATGATATTTTTCATTTGGTGATGTGGTAAGACGATATCATTATCTTTACCAACGCTTCCTTCAGGACGAACCCAGCCATGACCGTCTTTGTGACCAATCACGTACCCTTTAATCATCTCAAGCTTTTCTGGCAATGCGTAACATTGACGACGCGTGAAAACCAATTGGCCATCGCGTTCCATTGCTCTTAGTCGACGGCGCAATCCTTCATAGTGATCTTCTCCACTTAGCTTCAACGCTTCGAATAGGTCATTGCGGTTCATAGGAACCCCAGCTTGCTGCAAAAATTCTAAAATGAACTCTCGGCTAGGGATCGGGTTTTCATAGTTTTCCGATTCGCGAGCTGCAAAAGGGTCATTAGGGATATTGTCTGACATAGGCACGCCTAATTAAGAAGGAAGGTAATTAAATCTAGTATATCCGAGTCACGGTATAAGCTACAGTTTAGTAAGATTAAAATCCCACTTTTTCAATGCCTTTTTCATAACTTAGCATCACTTTTCACAACCCTTAACAGCATACGATAAAGATCACACTTCATTGCAACTAACAAGGCAAACGATTGCAACCAGTAAAGAGAAGCGTATTATTCAGGAAAATTTTACTGTTCCTTTTACTAAGAGTATTGCTATGAGTATCAAACACACACTGCTTGCTACTGCGATTGCCGGCCTAGGTCTTTTTTCTCTCCCAACCATAGGTGCTGAAAAAGCCGACTTAATGATCACCGACGCGATGGTTCTGACCATGAACCAAGATAAGACCGTTTACCAAAACGGTACCGTTGTTGTAAAAGATAACAAGATTATTGCGGTTGGCGACGCTTCACTAGCAGAGCAGTACAAGGCTAAACAAACTTTAGATGTGGATGGCGATATCGTCATGCCAGGTTTAATCAATACTCATACGCACGTCTCAATGACAGTGTTTCGCTCTCTTGCAGATGACGTCCCTGACCGCCTACACCGCTATATTTTCCCATTAGAAGCCAAACTGGTTTCTCGCGATATGGTTCGTATCGGTGCAAATCTAGGTAACGTCGAAATGGTGAAAGGCGGTGTAACCACTTATGCCGATATGTACTACTTTGAAGATGAAGTAGCAAAAACCGTCGATAAAATAGGTATGCGTGCCGTCTTAGGTGAAACAGTGATTAAGTTCCCTGTTGCTGACGCAGCCAATGCTGATGAAGGTATCAAATACACTCTGAACTTTATTGAAGAGTACAAAGACCACCCTCGCATCACTCCTGCTTTTGCCCCACATGCGCCATACACCAACACGACAGAAACTCTGCAGAAGGTTGCAAAGCTATCACTTGAGCTTGATGTTCCTGTAATGATTCACTTAGCTGAATCTCATCGTGAAGAAGAGAAAATCGCCAAGCGAGCAAATGGTATGTCTCCGGTAGAATATATGGATAGCATTGGCGCATTGAACAAAAACCTTGTCGGTGCACACATGATACTGGTGGATGACAAAGATATTGAATTGGTGAAGCAGTCAGACATGGGCGTAGCACACAACATGAGTGCAAACATCAAGTCAGCGAAAGGGGTTTCTCCTGCATTGAAAATGTACGACCAGAATGTCCGTATCGGTTTAGGTACCGATGGACCGATGTCTGGCAACACACTAAGTACAATTGATGAATTCAACCAAGTGGCAAAGGTTCACAAACTAGTGAATAAAGACCGCGCAGCGATGCCACCACTAAAAGTAATTGATATGGCAACAATGGGCGCAGCGAAAGCTCTGCACATGGAAGACAAAATTGGTTCTCTGGAAGTCGGTAAATTAGCCGATATTATCGTTATCGATACGAAAGCACCGAACATGGTACCCGTTTACAACCCATACTCAGCGTTAGTGTATTCAGCTAACTCTGGCAATGTGCGCCACTCTATCGTCGACGGAAAAGTACTGATGAAAGACCGTGAAATGCTAACAGTTGATGAAGACGCGATTCGAAATGAAGCGCTAGAGTTTACCAAAGTAGTTCGTGAAACAGTGATTGAATCAGGCGAAGTCGTTCAGTAATCGCAGCGTTAGAATAACAATGCCCAGCAAGTGCTGGGCATTTTTGTTTCTGCTATAAACGACTGAGTGCAGCAAGTCGCTTATATTCAAAATTTTAGTTACCAGAAGGTATCGCGCTTTTTCGCTCGAACAATGATATTTTCTGGCATTCGACGCTCTAATCCTTGGCGCAGAATCGAGATTCGTTTGTGAGTTCGCTGATCCGCAGTGACTGAGTTGTACAGCCAACGATAAGCATCCTCATAATCCAGCGGACTGCCATAATCACGCAGCAGTAATTCTGCAAGATGAATACGAGCGTTTAGATTCCCCATCGCTGCCGCTTCACGTAAATATGGAATCGCTCGTTCTTTGTCTTGCTGTACTAATGTACCGCGAGAGTAATAACGACCAATTTGCTCAAGCGCAGCTGGCAAGCCTTGATGCGCAGCATTTTCCATATAGTAAAGACCGAGCTCTACGTCTTGCTCAACACACACACCCCAAGCGAGCATATCACCATAGAGAAACTCATAAGATGGTAAGCTGATTCGCGTAGCACGAGCGACAATATCTTCCACTAGCTGGCAATTGTCTGCTTTCACTCGTTCAAGGTGTTGGTTGTTATTGATCAGTTTTATTAGTTCTGCTTCGGTGTATATAGGTATTGGTTCACCAATATCAGGCTGCTCACTCGCCTGAACCACAGAGGCACTCAAAGCCAATACCATCGAAGCTGCTAATTTTCTTAGCTTCATTTTCTGCACTCTTCACTTCGATCATCGACGAAGTCATGTACACGTCTAAATAGATTGCGCGCTGACAACGTTCTCTTTGCCGCATTTACGGCAAGCTTGATAGTTATATCGGCAAGGGGTGCTAACTCTTTAATCAAAATTGCCGCTATAAGGCAAATTGTTGCCATTTGAACAAGATAGATCAAGGAAAATTGGGCATAAAAAAACCAGCGCCGAAGCACTGGTTTTCTAATTCACTGAAATCAATCAGAATTAAGATTCAAATGGGTGAACCTTGATGATTGTTTCGTTACGGTCAGGGCCTGTAGATACGATATCAACTGGAACACCTGTTAGATCTTCAATACGTTTGATGTAATCTAGTGCAGCTTGTGGAAGCGCGTCGATAGACGTAGCACCAAATGTATTTTCAGACCAACCTGGTAGTGTTTCGTAGATTGGCGTTGCTTCTTCAAATGACTCAGCAGCCATTGGAGAAACTTCTAGGATAGAGCCATCTTTCATCTTGTAACCAGTACAGATTTTTAGCTCTTCTAGGCCATCTAGTACGTCTAATTTAGTTAGACAGAAACCAGAGATAGAGTTGATTTGGATTGCACGACGCATAGCAACAGCATCGAACCAACCGGTACGGCGTAGACGACCAGTCGTTGCACCGAACTCGTGACCAACTTCACCAAGGTGTTTACCTACAGGATCTTGCTTGTCTAGGCCATCGTATAGCTCAGTCGGGAATGGACCTGAACCTACACGAGTACAGTAAGCCTTAGTAATACCAAGGATGTAACCGATGTGACGAGGACCAAAACCAGAACCTGCAGCAACACCACCAGCAGTCGTGTTAGAAGACGTTACGTATGGGTAAGTACCGTGGTCGATATCTAGTAGCGTACCTTGAGCACCTTCGAACATGATCTTGTCGCCGCGCTTACGAGCTGCGTCTAGTTCGTCAGTTACGTCAATAACCATAGAAGTTAGTAGTTCAGCGTAGCCTTTCGCTTGCTCAAGTACTTCTTCGTAGCTTACTGGTTCTGCTTTGTAGAAGTGCTCTAGTTGGAAGTTATGGAACTCCATTACTTCTTTTAACTTCTCAGCGAATGCTTCCATATCGAATAGGTCACCAACGCGTAGACCGCGACGAGCAACTTTATCTTCGTATGCTGGACCAATACCACGACCTGTTGTACCGATAGCTTTTTTACCGCGAGCGATTTCACGAGCCTGGTCCATTGCAACGTGGTAAGGAAGAATTAGAGGACATGCTTCAGAAATGAAAAGACGTTCGCGTACTGGAATACCGCGCTCTTCTAGAGGCTTCATTTCTTTAAGAAGTGCTTCAGGCGATAGTACTACACCGTTACCGATAACACATTTTACGTTATCGCGAAGGATGCCTGATGGAATTAAGTGAAGAACGGTTTTTTCACCGTCAATAACAAGAGTATGACCTGCATTGTGACCGCCTTGGTAGCGAACCACGTACTTTGCATCTTCAGTTAAAAGGTCAACAATTTTACCTTTACCTTCGTCACCCCATTGGGTGCCTAGAACGACTACGTTATTTCCCATCTTTCCAATTCTGTTGCTAATTAAAAATGGATTCTAGCACTGAATCACACTTCTTGCAGTCACTTTTTAAGCATAGAAGCAGCGAGAAGCGCTAAATCATTGAGCTAACGAAAAATATCGTGCATTTTTCATACACTTATTCATCTGCGTAGATTTTTATACTGAGTTCACCGTCAACATCAATACAAGCCCGGTACATTCCCGAACTATTCATGGCAAAGTGAACGTCGCCATTGTGATCAATCGCAATAAGACCACCTTCACCGCCCATCTCTTTGAGTTCACCTTGGATAACTGATTCGCTAGCAGTATGCACATCTTCTTTTAAGTACCGCATTCGCGCCGCCACGTCTCCAGCCACAGTTTTACGAATGAAGAACTCCCCCATCCCGGTAGTCGAAACTGCAACATTGCCATTTTCGGCAAAAGTACCCGCGCCAATAATAGAAGAATCACCTACTCGGCCATATTTCTTATTAGTGATACCCCCCGTACTGGTTGCCGCTGCTAGATTTCCTTGTTGATCCAGTGCCACTGCCCCAACCGTGCCAAACTTTTTATCGTCTGGGTATTTGGATTCCGACAGCGCAAACAAGCCTTTTTCTTTCATTGACTGTAGCTGGTCATAACGACGATCGGTAAAAAAGTAATCTTGTTCAATGAATTCGTAGCCGTGTTCGAAAGCAAACTCCTCAGCACCTTCAGCAATCAAGAGTACGTGATTGCTTTTGGTCATCACATCTCGAGCTAGCTCGACAGGATTTTTAATATGGCGCACGCCAGCGATAGCACCTGCATCCATATCCAGACCATGCATGACAGAGGCATCCATTTCGACCATCTCTTTATTGGTTAGCACAGACCCTTTACCGGCATTGAAATTCGGTGAGTCTTCTAGCACCTTTACGGCGGCCACAACGGCGTCCAGTGCATCGCCAGATTTCGCTAATACGTTATACCCAGCTCGTACTGATGCTTCCAAATCAGCCAAAATAGAAGCCTGCAGTTCATCGCTCATCTGCTCACGTAGGATGGTTCCTGCGCCACCATGAATGGCCATCGAAAAAGGTTGAGGCATATTAGTCTCCAGATCGAAGTCAGTTTAAACACTATCGACAAACAAAAAGGCGCTTCCCGATTAAGGGAAGCGCCTTTTTTAACTTTTCACATTATATTCAATCAAGGTTGAATATTAGTGAGAACCGCAGCTACCGCCACCGCAGCAACCGTCTTTTTTCTCTTCACCGTGGTCATGGCCTTCGCCACCACAACAGCCACCTTCGTGATCGTGGTCGTGACCACAACCGCCAGCTTGGTGTACGTGACCGTGCTCGATCTCTTCTGCCGTTGCTTCACGAAGTGCTACAACTTCAACGTCAAACGTTAGAGTTTGGCCAGCAAGCATGTGGTTACCATCAACCACAACTTCATCGCCATCGACTTCTGTTACTTCAACAGGGATTGGACCTTGGTCAGTATCCGCTAGGAAGCGCATACCTACTTCGATTTGCTCAACACCTTGGAATACGTCAGCAGGAACGCGTTGAACTAGCGCGTCGTTGTGCTCACCGTAAGCTTCTTCTGGAGAAACCGTTACCGAGAACTTAGCGCCTGCTTCTTTACCTTCTAGTGCCGTTTCAAGACCTGTGATTAGGTTGTTGTTACCATGTAGGTAATCTAGTGGCGCATCAGTTGTAGACTGATCAACAACTACACCGTCTTCTAGTTTTACTTGGTAAGCAAGACTTACAACTACGTTCTTTTCAATTTTCATATTGACTCCAAGGAGAATAAGGAACCACAGCTCAAGCTCTGGTTTACAAACTTTCTACGGGCATATTATGGGGATGATTTAGAGAAACTCAATCAATCTGGTTTAAAAATTCCGATCATTTCTTGCCCAGAATGTGTCCCTGTCTCGACAGATTGCGGTGTACGCTTATCTTGATGTCCACACTCTACACACTCGACAAGCTCAATATTATTTTCTATCCACCAGCGTAACGTGTCTTGCTGTGAGCACTTCGGGCAGCTGGCGCCTGCGATAAATCTTTTTTTCATGGTTACAACTCTATTATTGGATCAATCCCAGAAGTTTCTCGATTGTTGGTCACTTTCCATTTCTCGACCAAATATCTCTTCCAGTTCTTTACGGGCTTCTTTAGCTCTTAAGGCCAATTGTTTATCATCTTTGTGCTGAGGCAGCAGTTCCTTCAGCATAGCATTATCCAGTTTTCTAAAATGCGCTTCGGCTCGTTTCGCTTGATAAGGGTGCATACCCAAATCAACCAAGGCTTGACGGCCAAGATCCAGAGCACCTAAGAAGGTTTCACGCGAGTAGCTATCTACACCGTGGCTGAGCAGCTGATAGGCTTCTACTCGGCTGCGTGCCCTCGCAAGTAATTTAAGTTTAGGGAAATGCGTTTGGCACAACTCGATGATCTTCATGATCTCATCAGGTGAGTCAGTACAGATGATCATCGCCTCAGCTTTGTCTGCCCCTGCCGCTCGGAGTAAATCAAGCTGAGTTGCATCTCCGTAGTAAACCTTGTAGCCATATTTGCGCAGCAACTGAATTTGGCTCGCATCACTTTCCAAGACCGTTACTTTGATCTTATTGGCGTACATCAAACGACCAATGATCTGCCCAAAACGACCGAAACCCGCAATGATGACTCGTGGCTGCTTATTAATCACATCACTTGCCAATGTTGCCTCGGTTTCTGCATTCAGACCGCGCGCATACCATTTGCTTTGCATCATCAATAGAATCGGAGTGGTCACCATAGACAAACTCACAACAACCAAAAGAAACGCCGTCTGCTCTTGGTTAAGCAAACCTTCCGCGCTCGCAGCCGTAAAGATGACAAACGCAAACTCACCACCTTGGCTCAAAATCGCCGCCATTTTGCTGCGCGATTTCGCCCGGCTACCAGACAATCGAGCTAAAAAGTAGAGAATCGCCCCTTTTACCGCAACTAAACTGAACACAGCCGTCAAAACAGCAAATGGCTCCAAAGCGAGTAAACCTAAGTTCACCGCCATTCCCACCGCAATGAAAAATAGCCCCAGTAGAAGCCCTTTGAACGGTTCAATGGCAATCTCTAGCTCATGGCGATATTCACTCTCTGCAAGCAGCACACCCGCCAAAAAGGTTCCTAGCGCCATCGATAAGCCAAGATGCTTCATCATCAAAGCAATACCAATCACCAACAACAATGCCGCCACCGTGAAGAGCTCACGGACGCCACTAAGAACCACATAACGAAATAGTGGACGTAACAAGAAGTGGCCGCCAACCAGTAACGCACCGACACCAGCTAGCGTCCAAAGTGCATCTAACCAATTCCCAGCAGTATTGCCCGCTAAAACAGGCAGTATGGCCAACATCGGAATCACAGCAATATCTTGGAATAAGAGCACCGCAAAGCCAGATTGCCCCGCCTCTTTACCGGCAAGACCATGCTCTTCAATTACTTTTAAAGCAATCGCCGTTGAGGAAAGCGCTAACCCCATACCGATAACGAGGCTGGTTTGCCAACTGGTGCCTGCGATATATGCGACACTGGAAATAACACAAGTAGTGATCGCGACCTGCGCTCCGCCTAGCCCCAATATGGGTCCTTTCATTTGAAACAGTTTTTTCGGATTCAGCTCTAAGCCAATCAAAAACAGTAATAGAACAACGCCAAATTCAGCAAAGTGTAAAATGGCTTCCACGTCACTGATCAGGCCGAGCCCCCATGGGCCAATCGCCACACCAGCGAGTAAGTAACCCAGAACTGACCCTAAACCCATACGCTGGGCAAGCGGAACCGCAACCACCGCTGCAGTCAAAAAAATCACACTACTTTGAAGAAAGTCATTCTCAAGCGCCATATTGACCTCCTAACTCTTGCTCAAACGAGTACAAGGGATCATTCAACCATTGGCGATATGCTTCCGCGTGCTGGTAACGTTCCATCTCAGAGACATTTCGTGCCCAATACAACACCAGCGGCTCTATCCATTCCATTTGGCATAGTGCAGCGGTCAATTCAAAAGGTTGTAGGATCTCTGATAAAGGATAGCGGTTATAGCCACTTTTACAGAAAGCATCTTCTTTACCACCTGTCGTAATAACGCTGCGCCAATACTTTCCTTTAAGCGCTTCGCCACCGCCAAAAGCAAAACCTTTGTCTAATACTCGGTCTAACCATTCCTTTAACAAGGCAGGGCAAGAATACATATAGAGCGGGTGATGAAAAACGATCACGTCATGATCATTAAGCAGTTGATGCTCCGCTTTGACATCGATGAAAAAGTCAGGGTAATGGGCATAAAGATCATGCACAGTGACATGCTCAAGGGATTCAATCTTCTTAAGCATCATTTGATTTGCCACGGAGCTTCGTGACTCGGGATGAGCATAGAGCACCAATACTTTGGGCTTATCAGAAACTAAACTCTGCATTCCTTGGACAGCAATCCTTTTGTTTTATTAGCCAAAATCATTGTTTTTATAGGTTATCAGATTGTTATACGTGGTTAGCCAAGATAACGCAATAATCGACTTTTAAACTTATTCCCCCTACTATTCGACGCAATACGAGCAAAGATAAAGCAAAAAATTATGATTACCTTCTCTGGCATGCAGCTTCTACGTGGCGGTAAACCACTTTTAGACCAGGCATCAGCAACGATTCAACCCGGTGACAAGGTCGGCTTAGTTGGCAAAAATGGCTGTGGAAAATCCACCCTATTTGCCTTAATCAAAGATGAACTGTCGATTGATGCTGGCAACTTCAGTAAGCCTGCCCATTGGGAACTGGCTTGGGTTGCTCAGGAAACGCCAGCACTAGAGCGCAGCGCGATTGAATATGTCATTGATGGTGATCGTGAGTATCGAAAACTCGAAGCGGATCTGGCAGAGGCTGAACAAAAAGACAATGGTACTCTAGTCGCTGAGATTCACGGCAAAATTGAAACTATTGGCGGCTATAGTATTCGTGCTCGCGCCGCTGAACTGTTAGATGGTCTAGGTTTTAGCCAAGCGCAAATGAGTTGGAACTTGACCCAGTTCTCTGGTGGTTGGCGTATGCGTTTGAACTTAGCTCAAGCACTACTGTGCCGCTCTGATCTATTGTTGCTCGATGAACCGACCAACCACTTAGACTTAGACGCGGTAATGTGGCTCGAGCGCTGGTTACAAAACTACCCTGGCACCTTAGTCTTGATCTCGCACGACCGAGACTTTCTTGACCCGATCGTCGGCCGCATTATTCATGTCGAAAACCAGCAGTTAAACGAATACACGGGCAACTACTCTTCGTTTGAAGATCAACGCGCTCAAAAGCTGATCTTGCAACAAGCACAGTTTGAGAAACAACAAAAGCAGATGTCGCACATGCAAAGCTACATCGACCGCTTCCGCTACAAAGCATCCAAGGCTCGCCAAGCTCAAAGCCGTATCAAAGCACTTGAACGCATGGAGAAAGTGCTGCCAGCTCAGCTTGATAACCCATTTAGCTTTCAGTTTAGAGATCCAGAAGCGCTACCCAACCCTATTATCATGATGGATGAGGTATCGGCAGGCTACGATGACAATCTAATATTAGAAAAGATTCGACTGAACTTGGTCCCTGGTAGCCGTATTGGTCTACTCGGCCGCAATGGTGCGGGTAAATCAACGCTAATCAAGTTACTTTCTGGTGAGCTAAATTCTCAAGGCGGCGATCTGACATACTCTCAAGGCGTTAAGATCGGTTACTTTGCTCAGCACCAACTAGAAACTCTCCACCCAGAAGAGACACCACTGCAGCACATGATGCAGATTGCTCCTGATAAGAACGAACTGGAACTACGTAATTACCTAGGTAGTTTTGGCTTCCAAGGGGAAAAAGCACTGGAAAAAGTCGCGCCATTTTCTGGTGGTGAGAAAGCTCGTTTAGTCTTGGCTCTGATCGTTTGGCAAAAACCAAACTTGCTGCTGCTCGATGAACCAACCAACCACCTTGATTTGGATATGCGTCAAGCCTTAACTATGGCGCTGCAAACCTTTGAAGGAGCAATGGTGATTGTTTCGCACGACCGCTATTTATTGCGTGCAACAACCGATGACCTGTACCTAGTGCATGACCGCCAAGTAGCCCCTTTTGATGGTGACCTCTCTGACTACTACAAGTGGCTCACAGAGCAACAAAAAGCAGAGCGTCGCGAAGCCCAATCTCAGCAACCGGAGAAAACTTCTGTAAATAGTGCTGCGACTAAGAAAGAGCAAAAACGTCGCGAGGCAGAATTCCGCAAACAGACGGCGCCAATTCGCAAAAACCTGACAAAGCTAGAAGAAAAAATGGATAAGTTGGGGACAACATTGGCGGAAGCGGAAACGCAATTATCCGATAACTCACTTTATGATGGCGAAAATAAAGCTAAACTTAATCAAGTATTAGCCATTCAAGCCAACAGCAAAAGCGAGCTTGAAGACGTCGAAATGGAATGGATGGCTCTACAAGAAGAGCTTGAACAGATGGAGCAGGAGTTCAATAGCCAATGAGTTTAAAGCACGTAAAAATTTCTCTCACACTCGAACGCTTATGGCAATTTAGCTTGCAGTATTACAGTGTGCGAGAAGTGAAAGATGCGTGCTTAAATCTCCAAAATCATTGCAAAGGCAACGTTAATCTACTGCTACTACTTAAATGGCTTGATGAGCAGCAGGTCTGTTTTCATGAGCAAGATTGGCACCGCGTAGAAGAATGCCTAGGGCGATCCGAAACCATGCTACTGAGCTACCGTGAGTTAAGGCGTAAACTAAAACTTCACGTATCCGATACGCTCTACCGTGAGTCTCTCCAATTTGAACTCCAACTAGAAAAACAGCAACAATCTGATCTGGTTGATTGTATTAACAGTATTGAACTAGAAATCAATCACGGGGAGCCGCTCACATTACGTTACTGCCGCCAACTTGGTGGTGAGCACCTCTATTCAGCTTTTGCTGAACCTATTGACAATATTGCCAACTTATAGAGACGCCCATGACTCAGTTCATTGCAGCAAAAGGCTTAACCAACCCGCACCTCCAGACTTTGGCTCCACGCTTTATTCGTAAAAAAGCGCTATTTGAACCAGTCTGGCAAACACTCGATACCCCAGATGGTGACTTTTTAGATATTGCTTGGGGTGAAGAACACCACACCGAACAAGCGAAGAACAAGCCTATTTTCATTCTGTTTCATGGTTTAGAAGGCTGCTTCTATAGCCCTTATGCCAATGGACTGATGGACGCCTTTACTAAACAAGGTTGGCTATCGGTGATGATGCACTTTCGCGGTTGTAGCGGTAAACCAAACAAACTGGCGCGCGCCTATCACTCTGGCGAAGTAGAAGACGCTCGGCTGTTTTTGGAGTACCTCGACTCTCTATTTCCTGGTCAACGTAAAGTGGCTGTGGGCATCTCCCTTGGTGGCAATATGCTGGCTAATTATCTAGCCAAGTATAACGACCAACCACTACTCGACGCTGCAACGATTGTATCTGCGCCACTCGATTTATCGGCCTGCTCTGAGCGTATTGAGCAAGGCTTTTCGAAGCTATATAAAAACTACCTACTTTCTTCATTGAAAAAGAGCGCACTGCAAAAGCACCACCTCTTAAAGGGAGAATTAGGGCTAAGCTACCAATGCATCAAGCGTGTCACTAAGCTGTATGAATTTGATGACTTGATCACTGCACCACTGCATGGATTCAAAAATGCCGAAGATTACTATCTGCGCTGTTCCGGGATCCATCGCCTCAAGGAGATCAAAGTCCCAACTCAGATCATCCACGCAAAAGATGATCCATTCATGACAGAAGCGGTGATCCCTAAATACGTACTTCCAGACAATATTGACTACCGTCTGTTTGAACAAGGTGGCCACGTCGGTTTTGTTACAGGTAGTGCCATGAAACCTCGCTTTTGGTTAGAAGAAGCTCTGCCTGCCTACTATGAAAGCCTGACTGATCCGGCATAATACGCAAAGATACTCCCAACAACGAACATAAAATTTTGAGGTATTTATGATCATTCCTTGGCAACAGATCGAGCCCGATACACTGGATAACTTGGTCAAAGAGTTTGTCTTACGCGAAGGGACCGATTACGGCGCGATCGAAATCTCACTGCAAGACAAAGTTGACCAAATCAAAACTCAACTAGAAAACGGAGAAGCGGTCGTCGTCTTCTCTGAATTACACGAAACGGTTGATATTCAACTCAAAAACAAATTTTAGAGAACCGCATACAGTGACGTCCAACTAAAGCGTGCTATAGTGGACGTCGATTACAGGAACGTACTCTCAGACAAGGTTTGTCATGTCAGCTAAACACCCTATTATTGCCGTAACTGGTTCTTCAGGCGCCGGTACTACAACGACTTCCGAAGCTTTTCGCAAGATGTTCAATATGATGAATGTCAGACCCGCTTGGGTCGAAGGAGACAGTTTTCACCGCTTTACTCGCCCAGAAATGGACGTGGAGATTCGCAAAGCGCGTGAGCAAGGTCGACACATCAGCTATTTTGGTCCTCAAGCTAACGACTTTCCGGCACTTGCCGAGTTCTTTCGCAAATTTGGCCATGAAGGCACAGGTCAAGTTCGTCGCTATTTACACACCTTTGATGAAGCCGTCCCGTACAATCAGATGCCAGGCACCTTTACTCCGTGGCAAGATCTGCCTGAAAACTCCGATGTACTGTTTTATGAAGGCTTACATGGTGGCGTGGTCGATGGTGATGTGAACGTCGCTCAACATGTCGATTTCCTGATAGGCATGGTACCAATTGTAAACTTAGAGTGGATACAAAAGTTCGTCCGTGATACCCGTGACCGTGGACACTCCCGTGAAGCGGTGATGGATTCGATTGTTCGCTCCATGGACGACTATCTCAATTACATTACCCCACAGTTCTCTCGAACTCACATTAACTTTCAGCGAGTTCCTACTGTCGACACTTCCAACCCTCTTAATGCGAAAGGTATCCCGAGCTTGGATGAAAGCTTTGTCGTGATTCGCTTACGTGGGATCAAAAACGTCGACTTCCCATATTTACTGGCAATGATTGATGGCTCATTCATGTCGCGACATAACACCTTAGTTGTACCTGGTGGTAAAATGAGTTTTGCGATGGAGTTGATAGTCCGCCCTATCCTACAACAGTTGATTGAAACCGGGAAAATTGGCTAGAGCTCACGGCTAAAACACGATTACTTTTCATACCGTGATCATGTGCACAATTTTGCGTAGTAAAACCTAAGTAGGACCCGATTAAAATCAAGAAATCGTTTTCGAAAAAGGATACTATTTGTAACCGAAACACAAGTTGGCTTGCAGCATTTGTAAAGTGCTCTTATCCTAGGAAGTCTATTTTAGGCTTTACTAAAACATGGAAAGCGGCAAGCGTACCCTGCAGAGGAAGTGAGATATTATGGTTCTAGGTAAACCTCAAACCGACCCAACATTAGAGTGGTTTCTTTCACACTGTCATATTCATAAGTACCCATCAAAAAGCACGCTAATTCACGCGGGCGAGAAAGCTGAAACGTTGTACTACATCGTTAAGGGTTCTGTGGCAGTACTTATCAAGGACGAAGAAGGTAAGGAAATGATCCTTTCTTACCTAAACCAAGGTGACTTTATTGGTGAACTTGGTCTATTCGAAGAAGACCAAGAGCGTACCGCATGGGTTCGTGCTAAATCTCCTTGTGAAGTTGCGGAAATCTCTTTCAAGAAATTCCGTCAACTAATTCAAGTTAACCCAGACATCCTTATGCGCCTTTCAGCGCAAATGGCAAGCCGCCTACAAGTGACTAGCCAAAAAGTGGGTGACCTTGCGTTCCTTGACGTAACTGGCCGTATTGCTCAAACGCTACTTAACCTAGCGAAGCAACCAGATGCGATGACTCACCCAGATGGCATGCAAATCAAGATAACTCGTCAAGAGATTGGTCAGATCGTAGGCTGTTCTCGTGAGACTGTAGGTCGTATCTTGAAGATGCTTGAAGAGCAGAATCTAATTTCTGCGCACGGTAAAACTATCGTTGTATACGGTACTCGTTAATTTCTATTAACTGACCAAAATTTCAAAAGCCACCAAATATCAATTTGGTGGCTTTTTCTTTTGTCATCAACTGAATCAAAGCCACATTAGCTTAACCGTTAGTGCTCTCAAAGATTTTATCTGCTGATGCCGCGACAAATCCTGGATAAAGCTCCCCATTATTCATAGCGTAACGCTTAGCAAACTCATAGAAGCCACCAGGAATCACTTGAGCTCCATCTGTAAACTCGACTGACACTTTATCTGCCATAGTCGAAGATTGCTCAAGCAGCACCTCTGGAGAACCTTTTACTTCACCGCCAAATTCGTTGATAGTAAAACCCGATTGACGCAAATGGTTATTGACCTCTTTCACTTCATCAAAAGCTTTCAGTTGATTCACACTCACTGTAAAGTGATTAGCACCGTATCCATGGGCAGCTAACCAAGAAGCGTACTCGCTTTCTGTCGCTAATGTTTGGAAATCAGCAAAGCTCAGATCCCACAAGCGGCCACCGAATAAGAACTCATGATTTTTTAGCTTATCAGTGTCCAGTTGTTCAACAAGCTTAGCAACAATGGCTTGCAACTCAGCTGAGCATTCATCAACTTTCAAAGCACTAATAAAGACTTTTGGTTGTTTAGGATCAGGGTGTTCAAAATGTTTCGCGACCAACTTCTTGCTTTCGAACTCATAATCTCCGCAAGCCTTATAACCCACATCTAAAAATGGTTGAGCTAAGGTTGCAATGCCGAGTGGTTCAAGATTAAAGGTTCGTAAAGCAATATGGTCATTGATTAGCGCTTCATCTTCTTCGAGAAGTTGATGAACCTGCTGCGCAGAGGGACATAAGCGTTGAATATAGTCATTCCATAACGACTGGAATAAAACATCTGGCGTCATAACGCCTCCTTGTATAGGGGTTGTTTACGTAATGGATGTTGTATTAGTTATCTTTATATTATTTTGGCTATAAAAAAGGCCATCTAACCAAGGTGTCCAGAAAGTTTGATTAGATAGCCTTCAGCCTGTGACGCAAATGTCTCTCGGCTCAGAGAGACAAAAGGGAAATCCCTGAATATTGTATTTTTATAGTGCTAAACCCGGGCTCAAAGTCGCAGGAAGAAGTGTTTCGTCCCCTTCCATTGAGGCCATAGGGTAAGCACAATAGTCTGCTGCGTAGTATGCGCTAGGGCGTAAATTACCCGATGCACCAGGGCCGCCAAATGGTGCATCACCACTTGCCCCTGTTAGCTGGCGATTGCGATTCACAATACCCGCGCGAATATGATCAACAAAGTAATCCCATTCACTGTCATCTGTAGAAACTAAACCAGCTGAGAGACCAAAGCGCGTATCATTTGCTAACTCAACCGCTTTATCGAGTCCTTGGTAACGAACCACTTGTAGCAGTGGGCCGAAGTATTCTTCATCTGGCAGCTCAGCGATTGGCGTTACATCGATAATGCCCGGAGTAACAAATGCAGCTTGACCCGCTTTTGCTTCTAACAAGCTTTCGCCACCAAGTTTTTGTAGTTCAGACTGCGCATTAAGGATGAAATCTGCTGCGGCTTTTGAGATCTGAGGTCCCATGAAAGGAGCAGGCTCAGCAAATGGCTGATCAACGCGAATATTCTTAGTTGCTTCAACTAACTTCACGACAAGCTGATCGCCCTTTTCTCCAACCGGAACATACAGTCGACGTGCACAAGTACAACGTTGACCTGCGCTAATAAATGCAGATTGAATAATGGTGTAGACCGTTGCATCTAAATCACCATATTGCTCTGAGATAACCATAGGGTTATTACCGCCCATCTCAAGCGCCAACATTTTTCCTGGTTGACCTGCAAATTGACGATGAAGAATATGACCTGTATTGGCACTACCCGTGAATAGCACTCCATCAAGACCTTTTGAGTCAGCCAGAGCAATCCCCGTCTCTTTAGCACCTTGCACTAGGTTAATTACACCTTTCGGTAAGCCTGCTTGTTCCCACAGTTTCATCGCAAACTCACCGGTTAAAGGAGTCTGCTCTGACGGCTTAAATACCACCGTATTACCGGCAAGTAAGGCCGGTACGATGTGACCATTTGGTAGATGGCCTGGGAAGTTATAAGGGCCAAACACCGCCATAACACCAAGAGGGCGATGGCGTAGAACGATTTGATTACCTGCGGCTTCACGCTGCGCTTCACCTGTACGTTCATGGTAAGCACGAATTGAGATGGCGATTTTACCCGCCATGGCACCCGCTTCTGTGCGCGTTTCCCAAATAGGCTTACCGGTCTCTTTTGCAATGATTTCCGCAATCTGTTCGCTGTTCTCTTTCACTTTCTCAGCGAAAGCAAGTACAACGGCTTCACGCTCTGCAAAGCTCAACTTCTTCCATATCAGAAATGCTTCTCTTGCTGCACTTACAGCTGACTCAACTTGTGCTGGTGTCGCGCTATCGCCTTGCCAGATCACTTCGTTGTTATATGGGCTTTGTGAATCCATCGGTTCGCCTTGACCTGCGACCCATTCACCTGCAATCCAATGTGTCATGTTTTAAATCCTTTAAATCTAGTGCTGAGCCAGCATACGAACAAAATCGCCATCTTGTAATTTGAGCGCTTTGGCAACCGCCGGGGATAAGATGACCGACTCTGTGGTCTGGTCATAAGCCGCTTTTGCCGCTGTCGCACGGAAATCTTCAAATGACGTATTCGAAATCAGATAATCCTGTTCATTCGAATGTTCAGCGATGGTCACTTTAGCGCGAACGGAATGACGAACCGATTCGATATTGCGTAAATCACACTCTACCGTTGGGCCACCATCAAAAATATCAACGTAGTTACGGCAAGTGAAACCTTCACGCTCTAACAACTTAAGCGCTGGGCGCGTATTGTCATGCACTTGGCCGATCACTTCTTGCGCTTCTTTGCTCAGTAAATTGATATAAATTGGCAACTTAGGCATTAGGTCAGCGATGAAACCTTTTTTACCAATACCCGTTAGGTAGTCGGCCATAGTGAAATCAATCGAGAAAAAGTGCTCTTGTAGCCACTGCCAAAACGGTGAGTTACCTTCATCGTCTGATACACCACGCATCTCAGCAAAAATTGTCTTCGAGAAACGATGTGGATGCTCTGCCATCATTAAGAAACGGCATTTAGACATCAAACGACCATTGAGACCACCACGGAATGTTGGGCGCAAAAATAACGTGCAGATTTCACTACAACCAGTGTAGTTATTACCAAACGTCAGTAGTTTAACCACGTTGTTCACCCCTAACTTAGGCGATGAGTGAACGACGGTACTAATATGGTATGAATAAAAAGGTACGTCCCAACCAATTGAAGCTTCAATTCCGGTACAACCTGCGACTTCACCCGTTTCACTATCAAAGCCCACCATTAGGTAACCTTCATCACCAGGTTCATTGACTTCTGGCTTAGCAAAACTGTATTCAGAATGTGTAATGCGATTAGTTAACAACTCTTCGTTAACTGGTAAAGATGTGAATCCATGACCCGACTCTACTGCACAAGTATGCAGTGCGTCGTAATCCGACATTGCGATAGGGCGAACAACCAGCATCGAAACTCCCTCCTGATGCGTGAACGCTAGTACTCATTGGTTATCTATTTATACTTTGACTTAGTCATTCCCTACAGTAAGAAATGAACATGATAGGGAACCTCTCAACGCGGTGCTGGAGATCCCCAATTCGGTCGTGTATCCCTTTTGAGGATGACACTGTTTATATCGATATGAGTACTAGACTAGGTTATGTTTTATTTAACTAGGGTCGCTAGAGCTTTATCTAGACGAGCTAATCCTTCTTCCACTTCTTCTTTGCTAATCACCAGTGACGGCGTAAAACGAACCACGTTTGCGCCTGCGACAAGCACCATCAGGCCTTCTTTGCCCGCAGCAACCAATACATCACGAGCACGGCCTTGCCATTCATCATTCAGCGCAGCGCCTAAAAGTAGGCCTTTACCGCGAACTTCAGCAAAGATTTTGTATTTATCGTTCAGTTTAGCCAATCCCTCACGGAATAGAGCTTCACGTTCTGCAACACCCGCTAAAGTTTCAGGTGCGCTAACCACATCAACCACCGCTTCTGCTACCGCACACGCGAGTGGATTACCACCGTATGTTGAACCATGTGTACCCACTTTAAGATGCTTAGATAGTTCAGTCGTTGTCAGCATGGCACCAATAGGGAAACCGCCACCAAGAGATTTCGCTGTACTTAGAATATCAGGCGTCACACCAAGACCTTGGTATGCGTAGAAGTGACCAGTACGGCCGTTACCAGTTTGAACTTCATCAAAGATAAGCAGCGCGTTGTGTTTGTCACACAATTCACGGACTGTTTGAGCAAATTCATCCGTTGGAGAAATAATGCCGCCTTCACCTTGTAGCGGCTCCATCATGACAGCACAAGTGCGATCGGAGATATGCGCTTTTAGAGCTTCAACATCATTGTATGGCAGGTGAGTAACATCACCAGGCTTAGGACCAAAGCCGTCAGAATATGCCGCTTGACCACCGACGGTCACGGTAAAAAACGTACGGCCATGGAAGCCTTGTTTAAATGCGATGATTTCTGATTTTTCAGGACCAAACTCATCTGCTGCGTAACGACGAGCAAGCTTCAATGCTGCTTCATTCGCTTCTGCACCAGAGTTTGCAAAGAAGACTTTTTCCGCAAAACAAACATCAGTCAGCTTTTTCGCCAGACGAAGCGCAGGTTCGTTAGTCATTACATTGCTTAAGTGCCATAGTTTCTGGCCTTGCTCAGTTAATGCATTGACCATGGCTGGGTGACAATGACCTAAACAGCTCACGGCAATACCACCAGCAAAATCAATGTATTCTTTGCCTTGCTGATCCCAAACGCGAGCACCCTCGCCTTTCACAGGAATCATTTCCATTGGGTTATAACAAGGTACCATTACCTCATCAAACAAACCGCGTTCTACGTTATTTTCTACAGTCATTGCACATTCCCTTCTCGATACCGCATGCCTAGCGAATATGGTGTCCTTACTTTCTAAAAACGAAAGCAAATATTGTTTTGCTTTTGAGCAATTACGGCATTGTATTTACAAATAATTAACCATTTCAATAGTGATTTATGCTTTTTATTCACCATCAAAAAGTCGAATAGTCATCACGTATGAGTATTTATGCATCAAGCAATCACTTTTATGAAGCAATATATTCTTATAACAAAGATAAGCTATGGTTAAGCATAGACGCAGTAAGGGCTGAAAGGCAGGAATAGCAAAGTCTACGAATAATTTTTCACATAATATCCGCAGCAATGAATATGAAAGAAATGTTAAAAAAAGTGATCGCAGTCAGGTTTTCTAACTCAGCTTCATACGTCAAGATAGGAAGCTGACGTCAAAAAACCGACACAGCTAACACAACAAATGAATGACACTTGTATCATTTATAAAAATAATGCGATATTGCAACTCCAATTAACAACTCAATAACTAAAATCATGAAATTAAAAGCACTTTTACTTATTTCAACGTTAGCTTTTGTTGGCTGTAAGTCTACAGATGTTACGCAGTTAAACACTATGGCAAAACCTGAAACTATCGCTCAAGCAAAAGAAGAATTGGGTCAATACGATTATCTAAACGTTACAGACAATGGCGTAATTGTCTATACTGAACGTGTCGCTTCCGGCTATCGATGGAAGAGTGCCAACATTAAAGAGATAAGCTATCGCATAGCATGCGAAAACTTAGGCTGGTACGTAGAAAGTGGTATGATTGTACGTATGCAATTTAAAGGTCAAGGCGGTCAAACTCGTGACTATGATTACACTCGTTGCCTAACTGAAGTGCCAACAGATCTATACGAATCAAAAAGCTAGCTGAGATAACTGCGGCACGACTAACTAACGCCTTAAGAAATTGGCGAGTAGCTCGTGCCCTTGTTCAGTTTTAATCGATTCAGGATGAAACTGCACCGCATCAATCGGCAAGCTCTTATGTTGATAGCCCATAATCTCATCCATTGCTCCATCTTCTAGCACTGTCCAAGCGGTCAATTCAAAGCAATCAGGCAACGTGCCATTTTTGACAACTAAAGAGTGATAACGAGTGACCGTTAGTGGGTTATTCAAGCCCTTAAATACACTATGGTCGTTATGACGGATAGGAGACGTTTTACCATGCATCACCTGACGAGCACGCACCACTTTACCTCCAAACACTTGCGCGATGGCTTGATGACCTAAACAAACTCCCAAAATCGGCAGTTTACCCGCAAAATACTCTATCGCTTGCAATGAGATGCCCGCTTCATTTGGCGTACATGGCCCTGGGGAGATAACAAGGTGGGAAGGGCTCAGTGTCTCAATACCTGCAATATCAATTTCATCATTACGAACCACTTTGACCTCTATGCCCAGTTCACAAAAGTACTGGTAGAGGTTGTAAGTAAAAGAGTCGTAATTATCGATAATTAACAGCATGGCTTTAAACTAGCGTTGATAAGTTTCTGATTAAGGCGGTATTGTGCAGTAAGAAGAAGGAAAGGCAAGAGCAAACGATAAAAATAAGGCCAACTATAGCTGACCTTAATGGTTTACACCTTACCTAAGTAAGGCCACTGTATATCTATTATGTACAATCTTTTGCAAAAATACTCTCTACCCATTGAGGGTTATCTACAAACGGATTGCGGTTGCCTTGAATAGTTTGAATTTTAGAGTTACGGTCAAACTCAAACTGATTCACAGGATCTTGCTGATTCCACTTCAACAAAGTACATACATTACCCAGTGCAGTACCATTGTCTGTTAATGATGGTACCAACTCGAGATCTGGAGTTTTAGGATCATTACCTTCGTAACGGGTGGCCATGTAGAACATCATACGCGCTACATCTCCTTTCACTTCATCTCTTGGTTCAAATGAGTTGGTCGCTTTCTTATTCCCTGGAGCCTCTGTGAGTTCAACCCCACCTTCATCAAATTCTAAATTGCCGCGAGCACTGTTTACACTCTCATCAGTTGGTCTCAGGTGGTGAATATCTGTGTAAGCATAAGCACCTTTATCATTAAAACCACCATTAGATTTCGGGTAGGTATGTTCACGGTTCCAATTATCTTGCCCCAGACTACCTTGACCGGTTTTTTGGCCTTTTGCTTGTGAACGACCACTGTACATCAAAATAACATTATTGCTGTTATTTGGATCTTCATCCGTTATATCCAAGGCATCCCATACGTCAAAGCTACTCGATGAATAAGGAAGTTTAGTAATCCCTGTCGAAATAATGGCGTTCAAAGCAGCCTTTAACTCATCCCCACCTTTATTAAGAGCACTATCGTAATAGCCATTAGGGTTATATATTTCACCGGGTGGGACAGGAGGGTCAATGATTTCTGTTTGGCAAGTCATACTAGGAAGCCCACCAACTGCATGCGGATCATGTGCTTGTTCATAAGCGGCATTGGCACTGAAGGCACATGAAATCAATATCGTAAGTAACGTTCTTTTCATAGTTTGATTTGGGAGGAAGTCCCCCCACTCCTAAATACTGTAAACAATTACGCTTTGAACTTGCGGCGTAAGAAACCAAGACCTAACAAAGCAAGCCATCCAGCTAGGCCGGTACTACCTGCTCCCTCATTGTCATTATCAGCCTTTTCCACAACATTGATTCGAGTAGTTGCAATTGTTTCCCCATCAATGGTTGTTCTAACGCTGTACTCTCCAAGTTCTAATCCCTCAGCAAAATTAACCTCAGTCCATCCCAAAGCAATTTCAAATTCATCCAACGTATCTGTAGCCACCATAGAAGAGGTTGCTACATAGCTTGTAATAGCATTGCTAATGGATACTGACACTTCATCACCAACTTTAAGATAAGCACCATTAGCCATAGTCAGATCAACAAAGTGTTTGAAGCTTTGACCTACTACGGGTGTTGACACTCTAGGTTCATTAATGGGTTCTGAAGGAAGCTCGATTGGAGTTCCTGGGACAATAGGGTTACTTGGGTCAGGAGGGTAAATTGGATCAACTGACTCTAAAGGTTTACCGTCAAAAGCTATAGAAACAACGACAGGGTCATGTACAGCTGCGCGGTAAACATCTTGGTACTGTTGGCCTAAACTATTGCAGTATGCCAATACGCTCGATTCAGCAGCGTTGATATTCCATTGCACCGCATCGACCACCAAGGATTTCAAACCTGGAGAGGTTAGGATGTAATCTAGGCTTCCTTGTCCATCGTTATGAACGGCGTTGTATCCTTTAGTATCTAAAATTGCTAATACATTTTCATAGCCATATTGAATATCTATAACTTCCCCATCTTCATCTTGAAGTGGCATATCTGCTACAAAAGTGGAAGAGGCAGTCTTAATTTCATAATTTTCCGGAACTGCATTACGGTTGGTCAATACCGAGATAGGATCCTCGTTGAGAAAAGCGTTCAAACTTCCTAATATCACCTTTTCACCCGGTATGGCCTGCAGTTGTTGACCTAAGTAATCAGCCGCTGATACGCGCAGCTCAGCACACTTACCTTGCAGACTTTCTGAGTCGTCTTCAAGACAGGTTTGTTGCTTATCAACAAAGTCGCTTACGGCAACCGTTAATACTTCATCGCGATCTTTGAAGTTAAAGGTCGCTATAACGCTCGCCGCTTGTTCAGCAATGATTTCACCAGCTACCTGCTTTGGCATGTCGGCAACTTTTAAGGACTCAAGCCCTACCTTGCTAGCCTTAAAAATCAGATAGTTTGCAGAAACCAATTCACCTACCTGCTCAAGACCTTGTGCACTAGCGATATGATAGTGACTGCTTTCATCTAGATTCTTATTTAGCTCACTAACTAAATGTCCTATAGCAGAAGACGCTGATAAACCATTATTCTCAACTTCTACTAAACCAACAATGTCAGCATCTAGACCTATCAGCGCATTAACTAGCTTTGATGTTTGAACTTCAAACTGTGTTAAATCAGCGGAGCTTTCGATCAACTGCCCACCATTGGCTAAGTTGGCTTCCCCCCCAAATGGGCTATTAAAGTAGCCACCAGTATTAAACGTCGCTAGTTTAATATCACCACTCTTTAGATTCGGTTTGTCGTGACGACTATTTCCGTTCGTAACAAAAGTCCCATTGTTCGCTTGTTCTGTTACATACAGACGATAATCTGAATAGGAATAACCTAAAACGCCTTGTAATTGATTAGCGCGGTCTCCTACACGAATGTAGTCTTCCGTAGAGCCATTTTGGTCTGCGTCACTTTTTGCAAAGTCTGGATACCAAGACGGTAAACCAACGATGTCCTTCTCAAAGGATTCCACAACAAGACGGTAGTCTTCATTACAATCAGCAGTTTTAGCCGCATCATCTGAACTCGGGAAAAACTTCTGGTTGGGGTGAACGCTCGCATGCCCTTTACTTAGTACCATATTGTAGCGTTGCGGCCCCTCATCTAGGCTATAGCTTCGAGAAACCCGCATCTCTAGCATAGAGTTGATCTTGATCAACATGCCTTCATGGCGCTCGAGGGTGAAGTCAAACTCCTTATCACTGGACAATTCAGTCAAATCAGCAGCAGTAATCGAGCCTGTTCCAACTTGCTTAATTTGACTAGCAGGAATCTGTGTCCAACCATAGTACTCCTCTACAGGTCCAACCACTTCAACTTTGTAACCAACTTTTAATCCCGACACATCCGCAGCTACAAAGATACCGTCGGAAGTTCTAGCATCATTGTCTGGTACTTCATCCTGCATGTAGAAGCCAAGACGCTCACCTTGATCGAGTTCATTGCTCTGGATAGCGGTAATCACGCCAATAACGGTAAACACTTCATCTGAAACAAACTCTCCATTCAGAGGGTCTGTATAAGGTGAAGCCCAAGAGCTTCCTTGCAGTTCACCAATTAAAGAAGCTGGAGAAGGCTCAGGGTCGGGATCTGGTGTAGGGTTCGGATCTGGATCTGGGTTTGGAGGCGCCACGCCATCCACATTCCCAAGTCCATCATAGTTTCCATCTCCCGCATCTTTCCAATCGCTAGCTTCAAAAGACATGGATGGAGTACTTGGATTAATACGTTGTAGAGAGGCATCTTCAAACACATCCGTTGCATCTTTACCGAGGTGACCAATGAGATCAATATTCCCCCCCTCTTTTGCTAAAGCTACCGCATCTCCCCCTTTTCCGTTAAAAGCGAGTGCTTCTACTTGGTCCACTATGCTAGTTAATTTTCCTGCTAACTGACTGTGCGCCACAACATACACGCCACTAGCCTCTAAAGTTCCGGAAAGGGCGATCTTAATCGTCTGAGGGTTGGAGCCAGTTTGGTTGTTATATTGGATAAGGGAATACCGGGACAGGTCTACAGGAGCTGAACTATTGTTGTACAACTCTACTGCTTTATCATTTCCGTTTTCAACGATTTCTGTAATCAGAACATTTGCGTCTACAGCCGGAACAACAGCTACACTTATAGCTGCCGCTAAGATACTTTTTTTCATTGTTAGCACTCACTGGTAACAAAGTAATGACTCTAAAGTGCTAAAATTGAGTTAACACTCTAATTTCAGCAATAAAAAAGGGGCTAGTGCAGATGCACTAGCCCCCAAGTCGAACAATTAGCGACGACGACGTAAGAAACCAAATCCAAACATAGCCAATAGCGTGCCAAGACCAAAGCTACCACCTGAACCGTCATACTCTGGCTCTACAGGTTTAACATTGCTTGAGTCACGCTTCTCGATAGATACAGGCATCGTTTTAGAATCAATCACCTTTTGCTCAGTTGTTGACGTTGAGCGCTGAGTATTATCTCTGTCACCTTTCAGTACCATCGTTAAGGTGTATTCACCAGCTTCCAAGCCAGCAACGTCAAACATCACCGTTTGAGCACCGTCAGCCTTAAGTGCCACTTTTGGCAGTGTTACACCTGCAGGACGAGGAGAAATTGAGATTTCTGCAACATCCCCCTCTCTAGCTTGATCTGAGACAGGGAACGCAATATCTGCTCGACCACTCTTCATAGTGATAGACACAGGCACTTCTCCAGCTTCGCCATATGTGTAACCTAAACTGATTATTGCTGAATCATGATCTGAAGATCGGAATGGGTTTTCAGCATAGAACGGGTTAGGCTCATTTTCATCACCGCCTTTATATTTGTTGTTGTAGTCATATAAAGACGACTCTGGCGCATTGATATGCCAATCCGTTGCATCTACCAAACGATTTTTAAGCGACGAGGAAATTAGCATGTGATCCAAAGAGCCAACTTCATCATTGTATGAATAGCTCCATGAAGTTTTGCCTTCTTCAGTTTTTAGATCTACGGCATTCAAATAACCAAATGTCTTCTCGATACGCTGACCATTTTTTTCAAATGGAGTCTTACCTACAAAGGTATATTCTGATGCGTAGATTGCCTTACCTGTTGAGTTGTTCGTCAACACTAACATTGGATCTTCATGAGCATATGAGTTCATGTCACCTAAAACAACTTTATCGCCAACGATGTCTTCTAGCTCAGACCCCAAGTGGTATGCAGCTGCAACGCGGAAGTTTTCACAAGAGCCCTGGAAGTCATCGTTACGCACATCATCTTTCACAGGGTCGAAATTCTTCCAAGTTTCCCAGCCTTTCCAATCTTCATAACATGTAGAACCTTTAGATTTGAAGTGGTTAACTGCAACTGATAGTTTTTTACCCGTATGGTTTACTTTAAAGGTCGCTACCACACTATGACGCTGGTAGTTATCACCACTTTCGCGAATCTCACCCTTGGAGTCCAAGATTGGTGCACCATTTTCATCCACAATAGTAGGAGCATGCTGTTCTGGCATAGGAATTACTTCGCCAGTCACAATTGATACTTTTGAAGGACGATAGATTACACCCGTTGTAATAGCATCAGAGCCAACGGTATCCTGGTCATCTAAAACCGCATCACCATTCTTATCAAACCCTACGAAAACATAGCGGTTGTGGATTGAGTTCTGCTTATTGCGATCGCCGTAATCTTCGTCGTAATATTTATCATTAACTGCAGCAAGTAACTCGTTGATAGCACTGAAGTCACCAAAGCCATTGTTCTCAACTTCCATAACGCCCAGAATGTCAGCATCTAAGCCATAAATTGCTTCTACAATTTTTGCCTGTTGACGCTCAAACTCTTGTTGCGATTCCGCACCACGGTTATCACCAAAGCTATTGTCTGAGCCACCATATGGTGAATTGAAGTAGTTCAGTACATTCTGTGTCGCTACTTTAATGGTAAAGCCATGATCGCCGTAAGACTCATTGATCGTTGGTTCGTCAGTTCGGTCTGTGTTGTGAACAAATGTAGTGTTCTGCGAAGACTCTAATGCCTTTGGAACAATGATATTGAAATTACCATATGAATAACCGATAACACCCGTCAAACCTACGACACTATCATTAATGCGCACGTAGTTGTTTTGAGGATCTTGTCTGAATTCAGGGTAATATGGGATCTCGCCATTCGGCGCTTTACCATCAGACTCAAGTATCAAACGAAAATCATCGTTCTCAGCCGATTGAGTCAGAGAGTCGATAGACCCTGCGACATGGTCTTGGTTTGGCTGCGGGTTTGGACGTTTGTAAGCCAGAACCATATTGTTGCGAAATGCGTCATAATCAAAGCTAAAGCTGCGTGACACTCGCATGTCATGTTTGACTGCAGTAAGCTCATCACGGCGCGCTTCTTTGGCTGCCGCTAATCGAACTTCGTAATCTGCCTCATCTTCACCGTCAATTGGCTCGACAGTTACTTGTTCTACTAAAGCATCTATAGCTGCTAACTCTTGGTCAGTCTTACCCATATCTGCTGAAGTCTTGACTAGCATACCTTCGTAACGTTCTAGCGTAGATTCAAATGTTGTATCGTCAGCGTGGCGTTTTAGTTCGACCGGCTCTACAGAAACAGGGCTCTCATCAACAACTTCCCATTTGTCATCAGCAACAACCAGCTGTGTTAAGCCATAGTTTTCTTTAACTTTGGCGACCACACACACTTTTTGTCCAACCATACTATCAGTAGCTTGAGCCGTTGGTACAAAGATGCCGTCAGAGGTTAAGTCATTGCCATCATTATCGTATAGGTAGAAGCCCTTAGCTGGGTAACTAGTAACCGCAGACACAATGCCTGTAACTTTATACTGCTCAGTCGTCTCATACCCCTCAGTAATAAGAGGTGAAAACTTACCTTCACCTTGCACAGCTCCGATAGTTTGTTCTTCCAAGTCAGTCGCATCTGTACACGGTGTATTGGCTGGTGGAGCAATTGGATCATTATTGACCGCGACTGGGTCACCTAATCCACCAAAATCATTCTGAGCGAACTCTTCCCAATCATTCACATCATAAGTATTTTTAGGCCCTGAACCAGCTTTACGTCGCAGGGTCATATTTGCCCATGGATCATCAGCAGCATCAGAATCACTGTAGATACCGAAGATATCGTGAACATCACTTTGAGCTGAAGAAGTTCCTAGCCAAACCGCATCATCACCATTAAAGGTTAGTGCATTGTATTTCGCTTGATCATACGTACCGGCAGTAACAACTGCGCCTTCTCCACCCAATCGTTCAATGTATTGAAAAATCTCAGCACCGGCTTCACCGTTCACTACAACGATGCTTTTGCCTGGGGCAATGGTGACGTTTTTAAGAACATTAACTTTGTCCTTATCATGAACCATATTTTTATAACGGCTGAAATACAGCGCCAAGTCACCGTCGTTACCTTCAAAGGTCACGGCTGATGTACCTGTATTACTGATTTCAATGGCTTTATTCTGTGAAGAGCCTTCAACATACTCAGTAATAAGTACCTTGCTCATATCACCAATATCAGCAGCTACAACACCGCTTAGTACAGTACTGATTGCACCAGCAAGTAGAGTCATTTTCTTATTCATTTTTGTCATTCTCCGGTCCAATTAGAAGTAAACTCGTGCGTAAGCGTAAGCTTGTTGCGCTGCTTCGCCGCCATTAATTTCAAGTGCAATTACACTAGAAGAAGTTGGCTTATAGTTCACACCAATCGTGGTCCACGTCCGTTCATCACCCCAATCAGATTCTTCAGCACCTTGCTCTGCATTATCGATCGCCCACTGTTCATACTCTTCATAGTTATAAGAAGCGGTAAATTCCCATTGTGGGGTTAGGATGTATTTCGCAGAAACTAAGTAACCTTCGTTGTCTTGTGGTTGATAATCGTTGTAAAGAACACACTCAGGTACGCCGTACTCATTTGGTTTTTCTAGTGCACATGTGCCGATATACTCTTCTTCACGGAACATGTTCACACCTAAATGCAAGTCTTCAGTAACGGCAAGACGAGCGCCAACCCCAACTAGACGCTGCTCGCCATATTTAGATGAACTATCTGAACCACGACGGCCTTCAACACCAACGACAACAGAGAAGCGATCACCGAAATATCCAACATAGCCATTACCTACATCACCTAGTGATGCGCCCGATGCAGATTCACCACCATAACTGTATGAAGCACCTAATTTAACGACATCAAAGAAACGACCTTCATATTTCAAAGTCATATCTTGGTCACCAGCTTCACCTGTTTCTACAGTAGTATCGAAAGTGAAATCCCCCCACTTGTCATAATCATCAAATGCAGTGTCAGTTAATCCCGCTTCAACATAATGAGAAACGTATTTTGCATCCCACAACTCATAGCCGATAAAAACCTTATCAATCGCTAGAACCATGTCACCACTACCGTATTTCCAGTTTTCACGTTCATAATCGAGCTCTAGGCGGTAGTGCATCTTGCCTTGCTTACCTTTAACGCCCATGGTGGCAAAAGAGTCATCGATGAAGTTTTTATCTTCATTGAACTCGCCGTATTCATACTTAGCGCCGATATGACCACCGACACCAACTTCTCCATACAGCTTGGTAAAGTCACCTTGGTCATTTTCATAGATGGTGACGGCACTTGCGTTAGCTGCTAAAAATAACGAAGAAATCGCTATTGCCACTGCATTTCTTTTTAGCATTTGAGTTTCCCTTTCTATTTTCATTTGCCGGTAAACTGCATCTTTTCAACAGACATGGTTAAAAGCATTAGAGGCAGAACGCATCCTCTAAATGAGCAAAATTTTTGTGTCTAGAACGATGTAAATTAACCGGAGATTCATTGACAACGAGACAATTGTCGACCTTTTAGGTAAACAAAAAATGAACATACATAGCTATTGAGAAATTAATCACATTAAATTTATTAGTAGTATGAATACTCTAATGTAATCAACAAAACGGGTTAACAATAAGAAATGGCAGTCTAAACGCTTAATTTTCGTGATGAAATTCACGTAAAAATACATAAAAGTATGCATGAAACTGGGAATAAAACGTTTGCGTCAACGCTTTCGTATAAAAAAAGGTAGGAGTTATGGAATGGAATTCCAAGGAATGTGATGAGACGCTAAAGCGACAAGGTTAGCCGCTTTAGTATGGTAATGACGTTATTTTAAGCGATGATCCTCATCTTCTTTGCGCTCATACTCGCCTTCAAACGTGTCACCTTGTTGTGACTCATAAGGATCGCGACGAAACGGATCGTTTTCAAATGGGCTCTGACCAAATTGCTCGCCGTTAAAACTGCCGTGGAAACCATTTCCTCCAACAGATTTCACCACCATTTTCGCCATTAAGTATTTAGCAATAGCGGCGCGTGGAGCCGGCAACAGTACGAGCATACCAAGAGCATCGGTCATGAACCCTGGGGTTAGTAACAACACACCAGCAACCGCAAGCATGACACCTTCGAAAATCTGTTGCGCTGGCAGTTCACCTTGCTGCAATCGATTTTGTACCGACATTAAAGTCTGTAGGCCTTGGCTACGAACCAAAGAGGCACCGACAAATGCCGTGATCAAAACTAAAGCGATGGTTGGCCACAAGCCAAGAAAACCACCCACTTGTATAAAGAGACCTATTTCAATGATAGGGACGAAAATAAACAGTAATAATAAGATAGGAAACACACATTCTCCTTTGTCAGGGTCTGTTGACCTGGCTTCAGTGTACGTGCTCCCCCACTTTTGCTCAAATCAAAGCCGTAAAAAAACGTGACAGACACATGATAAAAGCATCAATAAAGCCCTACTACTTAAGGGTTATTAATAACCTATTCATATCTTGCAAAATATTAACTAAACAAAAGCGAAAAAGGTGATCTAGTTACTATTTTTATGCGTTGGGTACAGTATCATGTGCCACATAAGTCAGGACGGATTTAACAGCCTAATACTCTGACGAATGGATTCTTAAACTACAGATTGGCTAGTAATTCACTAAAATATCAGAATAATTCTCTAAGGATCCTGTGATGGCTACCCTAACCGATGCTCCAAAAACCGCTAATCAAGCAACTCGTATCGAAGAAGATCTACTAGGCGAGCGCCACGTACCCGCAGACGCTTACTACGGCATCCACACTCTTCGCGCTATCGAAAACTTCAACATTTCAAGCACTACCATTTCTGACGTACCTGAATTTGTACGCGGTATGGTAATGACGAAGAAAGCTGCAGCATTAGCAAACAAAGAGCTGGGCGCAATTCCAAAAGACGTGGCTAACTACATCCTAGAAGCGTGTGATTTGATCCTTGAAACAGGTAAGTGCATGGATCAGTTCCCTTCAGATGTCTTCCAAGGCGGCGCGGGCACGTCAGTGAACATGAACACCAACGAAGTTATCGCTAACGTTGCTCTTGAACTGATGGGCAAAGAAAAAGGCCAATATGAGTTCATCAACCCGAACGATCACGTAAACAAGAGCCAATCAACAAACTGTGCGTACCCAACGGGTTTCCGTATCGCGGTTTACAACAGTGTGCATCAGTTGATGGAAGCGATCGAATACCTTAAAGGTGCATTCGAGCTTAAAGCACAAGAATTCAAAGACGTGTTGAAGATGGGCCGTACTCAGCTTCAAGACGCGGTTCCTATGACTGTAGGTCAAGAGTTCCACGCATGGGCGGTTACACTAAACGAAGAGATTCGTGCCCTAGACTACACGTCTAAACTACTACTAGAAATCAACCTAGGTGCAACGGCGATCGGTACTGGTCTAAACGCACCAACGGGTTACCAAGCACTAGCTGTGAAACACCTAGCTGAAGTAACTGGTGTTGAAGTAGTGGCAGCAGAAGACCTAATCGAAGCAACCTCTGACTGTGGCGCTTACGTAATGACGCACGGCGCGCTTAAACGCCTTGCGGTGAAACTGTCTAAGATTTGTAACGACCTTCGTCTACTTTCTTCTGGTCCACGTGCGGGTCTAAACGAACTAAACCTACCAGAGATGCAAGCAGGCTCTTCAATCATGCCAGCTAAAGTAAACCCAGTTATCCCTGAAGTAGTAAACCAAGTTTGCTTCAAAGTTCTAGGTAACGACAACACGGTTTCTTTCGCAGCAGAAGGTGGTCAGCTACAACTTAACGTAATGGAACCGGTTATCGCGCAAAGCGTGTTTGAGTCTATCTCTCTACTACACAACGCATGTGTGAATCTGCGTGATAAGTGTATCGACGGCATCACAGTTAACAAAGAAGTGTGTGAAAGCTACGTGTACAACTCTATCGGTATCGTAACTTACCTAAACCCATACATTGGCCATCACGAAGGTGACATTGTGGGCAAAATCTGTGCAGAAACAGGTAAGAGCGTACGTGAAGTGGTTCTAGAGCGTGGCCTATTAACAGAAGATGAGCTAGATGACATTCTTTCTGTTGAAAACTTTATGCACCCAACGTATAAAGCGAAGCGCTACGAATAATAGCAAACTGAAGAGGCCCCAGACGGGGCCTTTTTTAGGCCTTTATACGGTTAACCACACTCTATTCATGGTCTTTATTTTCTGATTATCTAAACATTCAGACAGTGAGTTTTTAGATAATCAGAATCAAAATAAACTTTATGAGGTAATCAATATGGTGGCAGTCGAACTGTTTGTCGTTCTGCTCTTCATCTATTTGGGAGCAAGAATTGGTGGTATTGGTATTGGTCTAGCCGGTGGTGCTGGTGTTATCGCACTATCACTATTTCTAGGTGTACCAACAAGCCAAGCGTTCATTCCTATCGATGTAATTCTTATCATCATGTCGGTGATTACTGCGATTGCAGCAATGCAAGTCGCTGGTGGTCTAGATTGGATGGTACAGGTTGCAGAAAACTTCTTACGTAAACATCCGGAGCGCATCACTTTTTACGCGCCTATTGTTACCTTCCTAATGACATTAATGGCAGGTACGGGTCACACTGCATTTTCTACGCTTCCCGTAATCGCAGAAGTAGCCAAAGGGCAAGGCGTTCGTCCTTCTCGCCCTCTGTCGATTGCGGTTGTTGCCTCTCAAATCGCAATCACTGCGTCTCCAATCTCAGCCGCTGTTGTTGCTTTCGCAGCAATGCTTGCGCCAATGGGTGTGGACTACCTAACACTACTTGCAGTGTGTATTCCGACCACATTCGTTGCCTGTATGATTGGCGCATTCGTTGCGAACTTCATGGGTTGTGAGCTAAAAGATGATCCTGTTTACCAAGAACGTCTAGAAAAAGGCCTTATCAAACTCACAACTGAAGAGAAGCGCGAGATCCTACCGACTGCAAAAAAAGCGACGTACATCTTCCTTGCCGCAATTGGTTTTGTCGTTTGTTACGCAGCAGCAATTTCAAACTCGATTGGCCTAATCGAAAATCCAGCGCTGGGCCGTAACGAAGCTATCATGACGGTAATGCTTGCAGCGGCGGCAGCAATCGTAATGAGCTGTAAAATCGACGCAGGCAAAATCCCAGCAGCAGCAACCTTCCGCTCTGGTATGACTGCGTGTGTCTGTGTGCTTGGTGTGGCATGGCTTGGTTCAACGTTTGTAAACGCGCACGTAGATGGCATTAAAGAAGTCGCAGGTGCGCTACTGGCAGATTACCCATGGATGCTAGCCATGGTACTGTTCTTTGCTTCTATGCTTCTATACTCACAAGGTGCAACCACTGTTGCGCTTATGCCTGCAGCTCTAGCTATCGGCGTAGCTCCATTGACGGCTGTTGCTTCATTTGCTGCTGTGAGCGCGCTGTTTGTTCTTCCTACCTACCCTACGCTACTCGCAGCGGTAGAAATGGATGACACTGGCTCGACACGTATTGGTAGCTATGTATTTAACCACCCATTCTTTATTCCAGGTGTGGCAACCATCGCATCAGCAGTAGCGCTAGGCTTTACTTTCGGTAGCCTATTCATCTAATGATAATCAAAATTTAAAGGGAGCTTCGGCTCCCTTTTTTATTTCAGCTATCGTAATAATATCCCCCTCACATTTTATTTTTGACTTTGGTCAAGAAAAGCCACGAAAGTTCTTCCTGCATTTTAATCCGAAGCTTTGAATAAAATTTCCGTCAATGTTTTCTCCTGCTCCATTCCATGTGAGTTTCTATCATTACACGTAAAAAACAAGCATATTAATCCGATGAAGTTAACCAATTAACCACTTAAAAAATAATTGGAATGACAGCCTGATTTTTAGTGCTCTATTTTTGTGAAGATCCACAAAGTTACCTATGAACACAGCACTTAAAATACAGCTAAAGAGTTAGTTAACTTCTTAACTCAAAAATAAAAACAATTTCCCAATAGCTTATATTTAAGTTATTTATTTTTAATATCTAATAGTCGCTGATTCACTTTTATTTATGGGTGTATAAATAAAAGTAAGGAGATAGCCATGACAACCCAAACTATACCTACTGAAGAAAAAAAAGGCGGCTTCTTTGCCAACTTTAAATTCCCTTCCGCTTATACCATTCTATTTGTTTTAATTGCATTAGTTGCTCTTCTGACATGGATCGTGCCAGCAGGTCAATATGATCGACAAATGAATGAAGATTTAGGCCGTGAAGTTCCTGTTACTGGTACTTATCAAGCTGTAGAGGGTAACCCTCAAGGTGTGATTGATGTACTACTTGCGCCAATTGATGGTTTCTACGACCACAATAGCTATGAAGCTGCTGCAATCGATGTTTCTCTTTTCATTCTTATCATCGGTGGTTTCCTTGGTCTCGTTACTAAAACAGGTGCTATCGATGCAGGTATTGAGCGAGTCACCGCTCGATTAGCCGGTCGAGAAGAGTTGATGATTCCAATACTAATGGCGCTATTTGCTGCCGGCGGTACCGTCTATGGTATGGCGGAAGAATCTCTACCATTCTACACATTGCTTGTTCCTGTCATGATGGCTGCACGTTTTGACCCATTAGTTGCTGCCGCGACAGTATTGCTCGGTGCTGGTATCGGTGTACTAGGTTCAACCATCAACCCATTTGCAACGGTTATTGCAGCCAACGCTTCTGGTATCCCATTTACTGACGGCATCATGTTGCGCGCTATCATGCTTGTACTTGGATACGGCATCTGTGTGGCCTACGTAATGCGTTACGCTCGTATGGTACGTGCTGACCAATCTAAATCGATTGTGTACGACAAATACGAAGAGAACAAAAAGCACTTCCTTGGCAACCAAGATGGTGGCTCTCTAGAATTCACAACAACTCGTAAAGTTATCCTAACTATCTTTGGTGGTTCATTCGGGGTAATGATTTACGGTGTATCCGTTGCAGGATGGTGGATGGCAGAGATCTCTGCAATGTTCTTAGCTGCGACAATTCTTGTTGGCCTAGTGGCTCGTATGAGTGAAGAGGACTTCACCAACAGCTTTATCGACGGCGCTCGTGACTTACTAGGTGTAGCACTGATCATCGGTATTGCTCGTGGTATCGTCGTGGTCATGGACCGCGGTATGATCACCGATACGATTCTATTCTCTGCTGAGCAGATGGTAACAGGTCTATCATCGGTGGTGTTCATTAACGTTATGTTCTTCCTAGAAATGCTGCTGTCATTCCTAGTGCCATCAACCTCAGGCTTAGCTGTACTGACTATGCCTATCATGGCACCACTGGCTGACTTTGCTGGCGTAGGTCGTGAACTTGTTATCACTGCATACCAATCTGCATCAGGCCTGGTTAACTTAATTACACCAACCTCTGCGGTAGTAATGGGTGGTCTAGCCATCGCACGTGTACCATACGTTCGCTGGGTCAAATGGGTAGCTCCACTGCTCGCAATTCTGACTCTGTTCTGTATCGCGTGTCTAAGTATTGCCGCTCTAATCTAAGTGAATCGTTTCTTTTCCTTACCCGGCTCACAGGAAGTGAGCCATCTCCCAAAGCCGCCTTAGTGCGGCTTTTCTTATATCGATACTCGCCGTCTAGAGATTTCCTAATCCCTCATTCTTCAGCCTATGGAATGACTCACATTCACTTCTCAATCCGTATTCCGTCACCCTCAGAACGAGTGAGGAACGAGCTGGGAAGCTCTTAACGCTAGTCACACTATTAGAGATACCCTACTTCCTCCTTGTCGCTCTATAGCATGACTAGAAAAATCATCTACTCACCAGTCTATGAAAGGAATAAAATAATTAACCCTAAAAAATTTTATTAATATTTCTCGCACTCATTAATAAGAAAAAGTATCGCTACTAATTAATTCTATTAATCAATATTACTTTAGTGTTCAACGTGCTTTAAATAGTCAATGTGATCTAGGTTAAACTTATTATCAAAAGTTTTGTTACCAACCGATTAATTCGGACTTAAAAAGCAATTATCTAGAAACTTTGAGTGCATATTTCCAACCTATTCACTTTCCTGTCAGATATATTCAACTGAATATAATTTCCCTTCCTGACTATTTTTGCATATCGCGGCGTTATTTTGTGCATAAACTTCCCAAATCGACAGCTAATTAGGGGGTTCACAACAAGATAACAAGTGCATAGATATTGTTAAAGCCCTTGAAAACACTGGCTTTGAGCATAAAAAATGAAGTGTGAGCGACCTCTAAGATTCCTCCCCCAACAAGCGTAATATCAATTCCAGAACAAATAAGTGAATAAATTAATTCACACCTTTATTCCCTACAAATTCAATATTAGTTTTTATTTAAAAGACTAATTAAAAAATAAGAGAGATACGATCATGAGTAAGTTATACGTAGGTTCTGAAATCGGTCAATTACGTCGCGTTCTTGTTCACCGCCCTAGACGAGCTCTGACTCACCTAACACCATCTAACTGTCACGACCTACTATTCGATGACGTATTGGCAGTAGAGCGTGCGGGTAAAGAGCACGATGTATTCACTCAAACTTTGCGTGACCAAGGCGTAGAAGTATTACTTCTTACTGACCTTCTTGCAGACACGCTAGCAGTGCCAGAAGCAAAAGAATGGTTGCTGACTCACCAAGTGTCTGACTACCGTCTTGGTAAAACATTCGCAAACGACGTTCGTTGCTACCTAGGTGACCTACCAAACATCGAACTTGCGAAAATCCTAACAGGTGGTTTGTCTTACGCAGAAATGCCTATGAAATCATCTTCTATGATGCAAGGTCTTCACGCTCCAACAGACTTCATCATTGAACCACTTCCAAACCACTTATTTACTCGTGACACTTCTTGCTGGGTTTACGGCGGTGTGTCTATCAACCCTATGGCAAAACCAGCTCGCCAACGTGAAACCAACCATGTTCGCGCTATCTACCGCTGGCACCCAAGCTTTGCAGGCCAAGACTTCATCAAGTACTTCGGCGACAACGAGCAAGTGAACTACGACAACTCAACAATCGAAGGCGGCGACGTACTGGTCATTGGTAAAGGCACTGTTCTTATTGGTATGTCCGAGCGTACAACAGCACAAGGTGTTGAGCACTTAGCATCAGGTCTGTTCAAGCATGGTCAAGCAAAACAAATCATTGCAATGGAGCTACCTAAACACCGCTCTTGCATGCACCTAGATACAGTAATGACTCACATGGACGTTGATACGTTCTCTGTTTACCCAGAAGTGGTGCGTAAAGATGTGAAATGCTGGAGCCTAACTGGCGATGAGTCTGGCGCTGTTAATGTGAAAGAAGAAGGCTACTTCGTTACTGCTATCGAGAAAGCACTAGGTGTCGACAAGCTAAATCTAATCACAACCGGTGGTGACAACTTCCACGCTGAACGTGAGCAATGGAACGATGCAAACAACGTTCTAACTGTGAAACCTGGCGTTGTTGTTGGCTACGAAGGTAACACTTACACCAACGAGAAATACGACAAAGCAGGCATCACAGTACTACCTATCCCAGGCGATGAGCTAGGTCGTGGTCGTGGCGGTGCTCGCTGCATGAGCTGCCCAATCGAACGTGATGGTATCTAATTAAGTGATTAAAGGCTGGAGTTCCCTATCTCTGATAGCACTCCAGCCCCCTGCAGAGAGATTCAAACAATGACTAAACAAACTGTAGTTGTCGCACTGGGTGGTAATGCCCTACTTCGTCGCGGTGAGCCGTTAGAAGCTGATGTTCAACGCCACAATATTGAAATTGCTGTCAATACGATTTCTAAAATCGCTCAAGAGTACAACGTTGTTCTTGTGCACGGTAATGGTCCTCAAGTTGGCCTTCTGGCTCTACAAGGTTTGGAATACAAAAAAGTAGCGCCATACCCACTAGATGTTCTAGGCAGTGAAACGCAAGGCATGATCGGTTACATGCTAATGCAAGAGTTCAAAAACCAAATGCCTGAAGCAAACGTCACTTGCATGTTGACGCAAATGACCGTGGATCCAAACGATCCAGCGTTTGCTGACCCAACCAAGCCAATCGGACCGATTTACGAAGAAGCTGAAGCGCGTGAAATGGCAGAGAAGTACCACTGGACAATCAAACCAGATGGCCAACACTTCCGCCGCGTGGTTCCTAGCCCACAACCAACAGGCATCATCGAAAACGATGCGATTACTAAGTTAATTGCTGAAGGCCACTTAGTTATCTGTACTGGCGGTGGCGGCATTCCAGTAAAACGTGAAAACGGCAAACTGGTTGGCGTTGAAGCGGTTATCGACAAAGACATGTCTGCTGCGTTCTTAGCAAAACAGTTAGACGCAGATGCACTACTTATCCTGACTGACGCAGATGCGGTTTACCTAGACTGGGGTAAACCAACACAACATGCACTACGCAGCACTAACCCAACGGAACTAGCAAAATACCAATTTGATGCTGGCTCTATGGGACCAAAAATTGAAGCGTCATGCGAGTTCATTAAGCAAGGCGGAAAAGTGGTCGGTATCGGCTCTTTGGAAGATGGTTTACGCATCCTTCAAGGCACAGCTGGCACCAACATCACTAAAGGTTAATAACGAATTTAAGCAATACCAATAACTCAATTTAACTGCGCTTTCTTACCTCTTTCCCTGCAACCAAGGAAGCGCAAAACAAAAAAGGAAAACATCATGGCTTTTAATCTACGCAACCGTAACTTCCTAAAACTACTAGACTTTACTCCACGTGAAATCCAACACTTCTTGGATCTTTCTGCGGAACTTAAAAAAGCGAAATACAACGGCTATGAGCAACCTCGTCTAAAAGGCAAAAACATTGCCCTAATCTTCGAGAAAACGTCAACTCGTACACGTTGTGCATTCGAAGTTGCAGCATTTGACCAAGGCGCTCAAGTTTCTTACTTAGGCCCATCGGGTTCTCAAATTGGTCACAAAGAGTCAATGAAAGATACAGCACGCGTTCTTGGCCGCATGTACGATGGCATCGAGTACCGTGGCTTTGGTCAAGAGATCGTTGAAGAGCTAGGCGCATACGCTGGTGTACCAGTATGGAACGGCCTAACAGATGAATTCCACCCAACTCAAATCCTAGCTGACTTCCTAACTATGATGGAACACGGCCGTGGTAAGCAGCTACACGAAATGAAGTTTGCATACCTAGGCGATGCTCGCAACAACATGGGTAACTCTCTAATGGTTGGCGCAGCAAAAATGGGCATGGACATCCGCCTAGTAGCACCAAAAGCGTTCTGGCCAGAAGAAGAGCTAGTGGCAACATGTCGTGAAATCGCTGAAGAAACAGGTGCAAAAATCACACTAACTGAAGACGTACAAGAAGGCGTTCAAGGTTGTGATTACCTATACACAGACGTATGGGTATCGATGGGCGAAGCAAAAGAAGCATGGGCTGAGCGTATCAACCTAATGATGCCTTACCAAGTAAACATGGAAATGCTAAAAGCAACAGGCAACCCACATGTGAAATTCATGCACTGCCTACCAGCATTCCACGGTGAAGATACAACAGTGGGCAAACAGCTTGCGGCAGAATACCCACAACTTAAAGACGGTGTAGAAGTAACAGATGAAGTGGTTGAGTCTAAACACTCTATCGTATTTGACGAAGCTGAAAACCGTATGCACACAATCAAAGCGGTAATGGTTGCAACTCTAGGCGACTAATCGAACTGCAGGGAAATGCGAGTGGCAGGATTGGAGTCACGCTCCTTGAATAAAGCTCGCATTTTTTTTCACACGATTTGATACAAAATAGCGACCAAGACGCCTTCAAGCAAGTTCTCACAATGGCTGAGAAAACCAAGCGAAAATATGCGAAGTTCGCATAAAAATCCAATTTCTGGATACTTTTCGCAAACGCTTGCAAGGCGTTTTTTTGTCCGTATAATCCTCCGCAATTTGTCTAAGGAGTCCTAAGAATGACACAGTCACCAACAACCTTTCGTTGTTACCAAACGCGCCCAGAGTCGGGATCGTTTTCTGTTTCATTTTCTCCATTGATTCTATTCTAAGCCTCCTATTTTTAGGGGGCTTTTTTTTGTCTGTAATTTACCATTCGAGACGAGGAAACACTGCTATGGCGCATTCGTTATTTAATAAGCACATCATCTCCATCCCAGAGCTCAGCCGTAAAGAGCTAGAGCTGATCGTCGATACTGCGGCAAGATTAAAAGCTGAGCCAAACCCTGAGCTACTAAAAAACAAAGTAGTGGCAAGCTGCTTCTTTGAGCCTTCAACCCGTACCCGCCTTTCATTTGAAACGGCTGTTCAGCGTTTAGGTGGTACTGTGATTGGTTTTGATAACGGTGGTAACACGTCATTGGCAAAGAAAGGGGAAACTTTGGCGGATTCCGTGCAAGTGATCGCTTCGTACGTAGATGCGTTTGTTATGCGTCACCCGCAAGAAGGCGCTGCGCGCTTGGCGTCTGAGTTTTCTAACGGTGTGCCAATTGTCAACGGCGGCGATGGCGCAAACCAACACCCAACGCAAACCCTACTAGACCTGTTCTCCATTTACGAAACGCAAGGCACGCTAGACAACCTTAACGTTGCATTCGTTGGTGACCTTAAATACGGACGCACCGTTCACTCTCTGACTCAAGCATTGGCAAAATTCAACAATGTTCGCTTCTTCTTTATCGCCCCAGACGCATTAGCGATGCCAGATTACATCTGCGAAGAACTTGAAGAAGCAGGCATTCAATTCAGCACGCACACCAATATTGATGACGTTGTGCCAGAGCTGGATGTGCTTTACATGACTCGCGTACAGAAAGAGCGTTTTGATGAATCTGAATACGCTCACATCAAATCGGCCTTTATCCTGACAGCGGCAACATTAACTGAAGCGCGCGATAACCTGAAAGTGCTTCACCCACTTCCTCGTGTTGATGAAATCACCACAGATGTAGATAAGACCAAACACGCTTACTACTTTGAACAGGCTGAAAATGGCGTTTACGCCCGCGAAGCCCTACTAGCCCTAGTTCTTAACGAAAACATTTAATAACCAGGAGAGACATCATGGTGAAAGAAACTCAACTTCAAGTAGAAGCGATTCGTAACGGCTCTGTGATTGACCATATCCCTGCGCATATCGGTATCAAAATCCTTAAGCTGTTCAAAATGCACAAAGCCAATCAGCGCATTACTATTGGCCTCAACTTGCCGTCATCGGCGTTAGGTGCCAAAGATCTGATTAAGATTGAAAACATCTATCTAACTAAAGAGCAGGCTAGCCAACTAGCACTGTACGCACCAAAAGCAACGGTAAATCAAATCGAAGAATACAAGGTGGTTAGCAAGCTGAACTTAACGCTTCCAGAAAGCATTGAAAGTGTTTTTGAGTGCCCGAATAGCAACTGTATTTCTCATGGTGAGCCAGTAGAAAGTCGCTTTAAAGTGCAGCAAAAACAGGAAAGTGTTCACCTGAAATGCCACTACTGTGAAAAAGTATTCTCACGTGAAATCATGACTGAAGCCCGCTAGATAACCTAGTTAAAGGCTACCCATATCCCACCAAAACAAGCCTGGATATTTATTCTTCTTAAGGAATAAATATCCACTTTTCAACAGAATAATTCGTTAACTCATTACAATAAATATAGTTTTTTATTTGGCGATCCCATTCACAAAGCCACATTTTATTTGGTGTTAAACTAAACTCGAATTCAATTCATAAAATCACCGCAGAAGTGATAGCTCAATTAATGGGTGCTAAGGGAGAAATGGAGTGCCTAAGTTTACATGGACGATTTATCCGTACGTCACGTTAAGGAGTTCTCATGAGTGAAACTCTACCCCCTATTAGTAATGATTATACCGAAGACAAAACATTAACTGCTGCTTGCAAGCGCCTACTTCAACAACAGAGCTTTGCGACGCAAAATGAACTGCGCGAAGCCCTAATTAATATTGGTTTTGAAGGCATAAGCCAATCAACAGTCTCACGCTTACTTTCTCAACTTGGTGTTGTAAAAGTGCAAAATGCCTGCGGTAAAAAAGTGTACTGTATTACCGTTGAAACCGCGCCAGTTCGCGTCGAGTCCTCTATCTCTTCTCAGATTGAGTTCATCACGCACAACCAAGCGATGGTAGTGGTAAAAACGCACCCAGGCAGCGCACAGTTGGTTGCACGCTTAGTTGATATTGACCCACACACCGAAATTCTCGGCACGGTCGGCGGCAATGATACTGTGTTAGTCATTCCAAAAGACACCGCCCGAATCGATGCCTGTGAAAATGTCGTCCGCGCTCGCCTTGGAGTCGCATAAACATTTCATATTGAATGAGTTTCTTGGTTCTCGAATCGTTTATTAAAAGAGAGCCAAGATGCTTGTTTTCAGTCAACCAACTTTTGCATTAAAGTTATTTATCTTTGCTTGAAACTTATTACAGCCTTCCCCTGTCTTATTGAGTTAAAATACATCAAATTTTACTCAAGTGACTGATTTATGCGTTTCGCCTTATCACTGTTAATCCTGTGCTTTTCTGTTGTTTCAACGCCTGCATTGGCCCTATTTGGTAATTCCAATTCTGCGCCAAACTTTGGTAACAACAGCAATACGTTTGTGCCTGTTGATGAAGCCTTCCCATTTAATTTCTATCAGCAAGACGATAAGGTCTTTCTCGATTGGCAAGTAAAGCCCGAGTATTACCTATATCAACACCGAATTTCTTTTAGCGGTGAAAATGTCACGCTGGGCGATGTCACGATGCGAGACGGCGAACCTTACAAAGATGAATTTTTCGGTGATGTGAACATCTACACCACGCCACTGTTTGCCGAAGTTCCATTAACCAACTATCAAACAGGTGCTCGTTTGACGGTTCAGTATCAAGGCTGCGCGAAAGCCGGCTTTTGTTACCCACCAGAAACTCGCGTGATTGATTTGACCAACTTTGCCTCTGCAGGCACTCAGCAAATCACGCCAGCGCAGTCTAACAACTCTGAAGCGCTAACCTCTCAAAACGATACAACCGTTACTTCTGCCCCTCAATCCAAAGAGTCTAACTTGGCGTCTAAGCTTGGCGATAACTGGTGGACACCGCTACTCTTTTTGGCTCTTGGTATTGGTCTAGCCTTTACCCCTTGTGTACTGCCGATGTACCCAATTTTAACCAGTATTGTACTGGGCAGCGGTAAACTGAGTCATGGCCGCGCACTTGGTCTGTCATTCATTTACGTGCAAGGCATGGCACTGACTTACACATTACTTGGTTTGGTCGTTGCGTCAGCTGGTATGCAATTTCAAGCCGCGATGCAACACCCTTACGTGCTTATCGGCCTCAGCCTTCTATTTGTTACTTTAGCGATGTCGATGTTTGGCTTGTATAGCTTGCAGTTACCAAGCAGCGTTCAGACTTGGCTTAATAACATTAGCAACAAGCAACAAGGTGGTAGCACATTAGGTGTATTTGCGATGGGTGCTATTTCAGGCCTTGTCTGCTCACCTTGTACGACAGCGCCATTGTCTGGAGCGCTACTGTATGTGGCGCAAAGCGGAGACTTACTAACTGGCGGCGTAGCACTCTACGCACTAGCCTTGGGTATGGGCATCCCACTGATGTTGGTTGCAGTGTTTGGCAATAAGTTACTACCAAAAGCAGGCAACTGGATGGATCGCGTAAAAACCTTGTTTGGTTTTGTGCTGCTCGCTGCACCGCTATTCTTACTAGAGCGAATTCTGCCAGAAATTTGGGCGACAGGTTTATGGTCTGCGCTCGGTATTATTGCCTTTGGCTGGCTATATCATGTGAAAAACTCACTACCTTTTGGCGGCTGGAAACAAAGCACTGTGGGTATTATTGCTTTCTTAGGCCTATTTGCTTCTGCCCAACCGGCGCTCAATTACTGGTATGGTAATCATGCAGAGCAAGTTCAAGCGAGTATTCAGTTCACTCGCATTTCTAACGTGTCAGAATTAGAGACACAATTAGAGCAGGCCAAATTGGCAGGTAAACCGGTTATGCTGGATTTCTACGCTGACTGGTGTGTCGCGTGTAAAGAGTTTGAAAAGTACACGTTCCACCAGCCAAACGTAGAGCAAAAGCTGCAAGGCTTTATACTGCTGCAAGCGGATGTCACCAAAAACACCCCGCAAGACATTGAACTACTCAAACAAATGAACGTGCTGGGGCTTCCGACCATCGAGTTTTGGGATAGCCAAGGAGAGCACATAAGCAACGCTCGCGTGACAGGTTTCATGCAAGCCGAACCTTTCTTAGAGCATTTGGTTACCCATAACCTTTAAGCTCTACTGTGTCGCGCCTTTGGTTTACGAAAAGGCGCGACTCATCTAACAGCCCTATACTTCTATACCTCTCGATGCTGAATTAGCTTTGGGTTACCCATAAACCAAAAGCATATCGACTTACCGCTATATTGACGTTCCTAAAGTTCCAAAATGCAATTCGCTCATTTATATGCAATTTTTCTAATAAAACCCGATACAGTTCAGACTTTTAATGCATAAACATTGTCCACACTCTCAAAGGTGTCAATAATTCTGTTAACCAATTTGTTATAAGTGCTT
>Ga0209379_10000286_pt1 | contig 48153 bp, 51 predicted proteins | sample tdDd001_FD_187124 | JGI IMG/M metagenome (GOLD analysis project Ga0209379, IMG submission 187124) | Marine sediment microbial communities from the Atlantic coast under amendment with organic carbon and nitrate - tdDd00.1 (SPAdes)... | ecosystem: Environmental > Aquatic > Marine > Coastal >... | reverse complement strand
TGCTAATACGAGTGGGAATGTTGACTTATCTGATTTCTGCTTTGTGGATAATGCTTTATGGATTAAAAAAGAAAGAGTTGCTAACATATGAGAAGTTAATCATCTCATTGACGGGACTGTTTGCAGCTATAGCTAATCTTTTTGAATTGATGCATTATCCATACGCATACGAAATCGGATTAAGTATGATTATTCCATTAGTACTTTTTCTTTTCGCATTAGTTAGGGGATTGATAAGGAAGTGTGAGTTAGGTTTTATGGTAATATTGAACCTCGAATTTTTATTCAGGTTTATAAATCTTTGGAGTTAGGAAAATTAGCTAGTGTTTAACGAACGGAATAAAGGTAGCTTGTTAGTGATTGAGTTTTATTACTCCGCTGCACGAAACGAGGTTCGATAAAGTCAACCCTTTTCAGTTTTTCCATCACAGCAAACGATCAAAAGAATCTACAATGCAGATGGTATATTTTCCATAAAAAAAGCATCACTCCTAAAAAGTGATGCTATGCTAATATATTGTAATTCAATTAAGCGACTTCAACTTCCTCAACGAGGGTAGCCTTCTTCGATCGTCTGTACAGATATGAGTTATAGATATTTCTTTTAGCAAAACGCATTTGCTTATCAGAATTAATCAGTTTTTCAAAAACGCTTCTTTTCACACCAAAGTATTCGTAAGCCGATCCATCTAAAAAGGTAATCTCAAGCAATAACCCCTTGTGCTTAAAGTCCTCAATACCAACTTTGGTTGTTGTATGCTCATAGTCTTCAAGGTTTGCAGCTTTAGTTTCCGGAGCAATACTCACTAAGAAATGATACGCATCGATAATCTGACGGCTTTTTAATTCAGCCTCTTCATACATTTCATGTCCTTCAGGAAATTTATCGGTATGCCACTCTTTTACTAAATTTCGGTAAGTTGATTTAAGACTTCTAAGTGTAGTGTCATTATCAACATTGAACAATTTCTTGTATTCATTAATACGCTTCATAGATGCTTCCTTTGTAAATTTCCTCTCGGTATATTCTTAGGTGTTTTTAATGGCACACCCATGACTTTTTTAAAACAGCCGCAAAAGTATGCATTTAATAGTTATGAATACGATGTATTGATTTTTTTCTCCTTATGATATTCCAAATAATTAATCTATAAAGCTGTAGTACAAGGCGGATTATTTTTTTTATAAAAAGCTAAAGTAGATTTAGTCTAAATAAAATGGATTTAGTATATTTGAATTAATATTTAAGTATGCTTAAATCTTTTATTTTTATGTCAGCATCAACAGAGAATTTTTTAAAAACCATTTATTGTTTTCAAAAGTTAGAAGCAAGAGATACCAAACCGGGTTCTATTGCCAAGGCTTTGGGCATTAGCAATGCGGCAGCTACTGATATGGCAAAAAAATTATCTGTTCGTAAGTTGGTTTTGTATGAGAAGTATCAACCCTTGAATTTGACTAATGAGGGAGAGAAGATCGCCTTGCAAATTCTTAGAAAACACAGGTTGTGGGAAACTTTTCTGCACAAAACCTTCGGCATGTCTTTATTGGAAATTCATCGTGAAGCTGAATTGTTGGAGCACCAAACATCGGATTTTATGGCGGATAAACTGTGGGAGTATTTAGGTAAACCTGATTGTGATCCACACGGAGATCCGATTCCGGATGTAGAAGGAAAGGTTCATTTGCACAAGGACAACCAGGTTCTATACAAGGCAGATGTAAATGTGTTGTTTGAAATAAAAAGATTGATTAACAGAGATGAGGAGTTCTTTCAATTTTGTAAGGGAAATGGAATTGAGATAGGGACAAAGCTTCAGGTTGTTAAGCAATATTCTAAAAATAAATTAACGGAAATACTGATCCGGGAACAGAAAATCTTGATTCCTCAGGAGTTTTCAGGTCTTGTATATGTGAGACAGATTAGTGAACAGTAAACAATTAATAAAGAATAATAAAACCATAATATAATGACTATGATAAGATACTTTTTTTTAATCCTTTGTTTCATTGGGATTAATGAAACTCTGTTGGCTCAGGGGACAGATGCCAATGTTTTTGGAGATGTGAAATCTCAAGAGAGTGGTGAGCACATTCCATTTGTAAATATCTATTTGGAAGGAACTACCACAGGAATTACAACTGATCATACGGGACACTATTTATTGGTGAATCTACCGGAAGGTGATCATGTATTGGTAGCTAAATCGATGGGGTATGAGACGGCTAAAAAGAATATAAAAGTCGTGAGTGGAAAAACCATAGAGGTGAATTTTGTCTTGAAGGAGCAGGTAATGTCGCTTGATGATGTGGTGGTTACCGGAACCAAAACCTTTAAAAGAAAAACAGAATCGGCTGTTATTGTAAATGTTTTGGAAAGCAAGGCTTTGGAGCAGGTTCAGGCTTGTAATATTTCAGAAGGTTTGCGTTTTCAGCCAGGATTGCGAGTTGAAACTGATTGTCAGACTTGTAATTACACTCAGTTGCGTATGAATGGTTTAGGTGGTGGATATTCACAAATCCTGATCAATGGTCGTCCAATATTTAGTCCCTTAACCGGATTGTATGGGATGGAGCAAATTCCTAGTAATATGGTAGAGCGAATTGAGGTTGTACGTGGTGGAGGATCTGCATTGTACGGATCGAGTGCAATTGGAGGGACGGTGAATGTAATTACCAAGATTCCATCGAAGCCAACTTACGATTTTGGAGTAACCACACAGTTTATCGATGGTAAAGAATCGGATGTGATCATGAATGGAAACATTAGCATGTTGAATCAGAAGCGCAATGCGGGTGCATCAATCTATGTGAATCGAAGAACACGCAGTGCTTATGATGCGAATGGAGATAATTACTCTGAATTACCTGAACTGAAGAACAACTCGTTTGGTGCAAATTTGTTTTTTAAACCAACAGAAAACCAGAAAATAGAATTGAGCTTTACCAGTTTGCATGAGTACCGATATGGTGGTGAAATGGTTGATAAAGCTGCTCATTTGGCGAAGCAATCCGAGGAAAGAACTCACGATGTGTTAATGGGTGGACTGGATTATCAGATTAATTTTAATGAGGACAATTCATCCTTTATTGCTTATGTTGCAGGACAATATACAGAACGAGCGCATTATACAGGGATTTATCCTGATTCAGCTGAAGATATTCAGGATCATCTGGAGAATCCACCATATGGAGATACAGAAAACACTACCTTACAATTTGGGACACAGATTAATCATAGGTTGAATAATTTCTTTGGAGGAAAGAATATCCTGACTATTGGAACAGAGTATGTTTACGATGATGTATTCGATTCGATTCCGGCATACAACTATGAGACAGATCAGACCACAAAGAATTTTGGAGGTTTTTTACAATCGGATTGGGAAGTAAGAAAGAACTTAAATTTGCTAGCCGGAGTTCGTGTGGATAAACACAATCTGGTTGATAATGCTATTGTAAGTCCTCGTGTATCATTACTATACAAATATAAAAAATCGACTCAGTTTCGTTTGACCTGGGGAACAGGTTTTAGAGCTCCTCAAGCTTTTGATTCTGATTTACACATTGCTTTTGCGGGTGGTGGAATTTCAAGAGTTATTCTGTCTGATAATTTGAAAGAGGAACGTTCGAATTCGTTGAGTGGATCGGTGAACTTCGATAAGGCAACTGAGAAATGGATCGCTGGTTTTACAGTTGAAAGTTTTTATACCAAGTTAGATGATGCTTTTTATCTGCAGCCAATTGGAGAAGATGAATTTGGTGAGCGATTTGAGAAACGAAATGGTTCAGGTGCTAAAGTACAGGGAATGACACTGGAATTGAGAGCGAATTACAATCGTAAGGCGCAATTCGAAGCTGGTTTTACCTTGCAGACAAGTAAGTTTGATGAAGCGGTTGAAAATATTGAAGGATTGCCAGCAAAACGTGAATTTTTAAGAACACCTAAAGAGTATGGATATGCAAGTTTAAGTTATACTCCATCGCCTAAGTTTAGTGCAAGCCTAAGTAGTGTGTATACAGGTCCAATGACCTTGGTTCATTATGCAGGGGCTCCTGAGCAATCTATTGATGAATACGTTACATCGAAATCGTTTACCGAATTGAATATGAAAGTGGGGTATACTTTTAAATTGAAAGCGGTAGATTCCGGATTGGAACTGTTTGGAGGAATTAAGAATATGACCAATGAATATCAAAATGATTTTGATAGTGGAAAAAATAGAGATTCTAATTACGTTTATGGACCTGGAGCGCCAAGAACATTTTATGTTGGGGTAAAGCTAAAATCGTGGTAGTATAGACTAAATCGATATAGAAAGCCTGAGTTGAACTTGTAATGAGTTTAATTCAGGTTTTTTAATTTATAATCTTAACAAATCATATAAAAATGAGTGGATGGGAATCTCAACTCTAAAAATAATCCTATATTTAGCTTTGAGGTACAAATATAGCTTTAAAGCGTAGTTTTGAATGATTAAATTCCAACCACTTTTATTTCTTTTCATTCTATTGGGTTTCGCTCCAGATGCATTTAGTCAGTCGGGAGGGAAAACCGTAAATGAGTTATTTTCCGATGTAGAGATTTCTAAAAAAGTTAAATTTTTAGGAGACGAATGCTGGAAATTAAGAGAACTCGATTCTGATTCTGCATTAGTTCTTGGCGAAGAGGCATTGAACTTGGCAATAAAGCATGATCTTCAAAAGGAATTCCCGCGTCTTTATGGTTTTATGGGTGTAATTCAATTGCATTACATGTATCGCCCGAAAGAATCCTTGCATTATCTTCATTCTTCATTAGAACAAAGTGTTAAGCAAAAGGATAGCATTCAGTTGGCATTTGCTTACAACAACCTGGGTGATCTGTATCTGTTTACGGGAAATATTCCATTATCATTAAAATTCTCGGAGCAATCCCTGGAACTTTTTACCGAAATAAACTACTCTGTTGGGAAGTCCTATTCGAATGTGAATATGGGATTGGTTCATAGAGAGAAAAAGAATTATAATCTGGCATTGGATTATTTTAATGAGGCTATTGTTATTTGGGAGGAAATGGGTGAAGAGATAGGTATTGGCGCTGTTTATTTGGAGATGGCGAAAACCTATGAAGACATGGAAGATCTGGATATAGCGATGCTTTATTATCAAAAATCGTTACAACGTACAAGTGGTGAGCATTTAGTGCGATATGCAGCTTTTTGTTTGCATGGAATGGCAAACATATATTACAAGAGAAACAATCTGAAAAAAGCTCATGAATATTATCAAAAAGGAATACAGAGAAACCTGGAGCGAAATCATGAATTTGGATTGATTGATGATTATATTGGATTGGCTTTTGTTTACGCCAAACAAAACAGGCGAGAAGAGGGGGAAATGTATCTTGAGAAAGCTATGGATATTTCAAGGACTTTGGGTTTGAATTCAAAAATATTGAAAGTAAACAAATCATTTGCGAATTTTTATCAAATTCTGAATGATTTTAAGAAGTCAACAGAGTGTTATAATCGGTTTTTACATCAGTACGATTCTATCTTTTCAATTCAGCAGTTTGAGATCATTACGGAAATGCAAAACGGTTTTTCTGTGCAAAAATCCTTATTGGATACCGAGGAGGAATTGGATTCGCAAAAGACACAGGAAATTTACCTGTTGGTCATTATTTTATTGGTGCTGATTATTGCAGGCGTTATTTATGGGAGGTTTATTTCTCATCGAAATTTGAATCGAAAATTATCGGAAATCAATCAATCGAAGGATAAACTTTTTTCGGTGATTTCGCATGACCTTAAGAATCCATTCAATTCATTAATAGGTTTTAGTGAGCTATTGCTTTCTGAAATTGAGAATAGAAACTATGAGAAAAGTAAGCGATTTGCAACCTACTTGAATCAGGCTTCTGTTGAAGGGTTAAAATTACTTACCAATCTATTGCATTGGTCTTTATCGCAAACCGGGCGAATTCAATACAATCCTGAATTGGTTAATTTTAATGATTTATTTACTGAGTTAAAAGAGTTTTACGAATTAGAATCTAAGGATTATAATGTGAATTTAAGTTTCGAAAACCTATTGCAAGATAAGGTTAGTGTGGATTTTAATATTCTTAGGATTATAATAATTAACCTGGTTTCTAATGCATTGAAATATACTATGGAGGGAGGTGTTATTCTTGTAACAGCCTCGAGTAATGATAATAAGGTAAAAATAAAAGTAAGAGATACGGGGATTGGAATGTCGAAAGAGCGATTGAATAGTATATTCGATAAGGGTACTTTTGTAGAAAGTAAAAAGGGATTGCGAGATGAACACGGTACAGGTTTGGGCTTAAATATTGTTGACGAATTGGTACAAATTCATAAGGGTGAAATTAAAGTGAAAAGTGAGGAAGGAAAGGGAACCACTTTTGAGTTGGAGTTCCCTTTGAATCTTTCCAATATGTAATTGTTATTGCATAATTGTTGAATAAAATTCGGGTGATTTTCTGTGTTTTGTTGCTTGTTCGTATGCGTAGGCAAATTGAATTAATTTTTGCTCTGAGAAAGCTTCTGCAAAGAATGAAATGCCAACCGGTAAACTGTGAACAAAACCTGCAGGAACCGTAATGTTTGGATAACCAGATACAGCAGCAGCCTCGCTACTTCCTCCACCATAATGATCTCCATTGATTAAATCGATACTCCAGGCAGGACCATTTGTAGGTGCGATTAACGCATCTAGTTTGTGTTTTTGGAGTGTAGCATCAATTCCTTTTTTACCAGCCAATTCTTTACACTTTTTTAATGCATCAAGATATTCAGGTTCATTCAAATCTCCCTTTTTGTTTGCCATTTCCATAATCTCTTGTCCAAACCATGGCATTTCAAGATCAGCATATTGTTTGTTAAAGGCAATCACATCTTCTAAGGTTTTAACAATTGGGTATTTACAAGAAGCTAAATATTTGTTCAAATCGTTTTTAAACTCATACAATAGCACTTCAAATTCTTCACTGCTGTATTGATGTAGGTTTTCAAGTTCTACATCAATGAGTTCGGCTCCCGCAGATTTCAAATCTTCGATTGCTTTTTCCATGATTTTATCCACTTCGGTATGGAATCCGAACAGTTGACGTACAATGCCAATTCTGGCTCCATGCAAAGCTTTGGAATTTAGATTTTTGGCATAATTAATTGCTGAATTGTTGTTGTTAAGGGTGATTTTATCACTGTTATCCTTAGCTGTCATTACACTTAGTAATATTGCAGCATCTTCAACCGATTTTGCCATTGGACCGGCTGTATCCTGTGAGTGAGCAATTGGAACAATTCCAGATCTGCTAACCAATCCGAGAGTTGGCTTTATTCCTACAATGCCGTTGTGTCCCGAAGGGCAAACAACTGATCCGTCTGTTTCGGTTCCTAAAGCTGCCACACAAAGATTGGCTGCTACGGCAACTCCTGATCCTGAACTTGATCCACAAGGAGATCTGTCAATCACATAAGGGTTGTGGGTTTGACCACCTCTTCCGCTCCATCCACTCGATGAGCGCGTACTTCTAAAGTTTGCCCATTCACTTAAATTGGTTTTGGCTAAAATGAGAGCACCAGCCTCGCGTAACTGTTTCACTACAAAAGCATCAAATTCAGCAAAATTTCCTTCCAATGCATAGGATCCTGCCGTAGTCATCATTTTATCGCCGGTATTAATATTGTCTTTAAGCATAATAGGAATACCATGTAATGGTCCTCTGATCATGCCAGCTTTTCGTTCTTCATCAAGTTGTCGGGCAAGCGGTAAAGCATCCGTATTGATATCTATTACAGCATTTATTTTTGGTCCATTTTTATCGATGTTTTCAATTCTATCCAAATAGGCAATTACCAATTCTTCCGAACTTAGCTGCCCTGAATTCATCAAATCTAACAATTCAGTTATACTTTTTTCATTGTAAGGGAAATTATTAAAATCTTCCTGATTTGGAATTTTTTCTTCCGGATTACTGGAACTTTGACAAGCTTGTAAGCCTAAGCCAGAAACAAAAGCAGCACTAATTGCGGAAAGAGAAATGAATTGACGTCTCTTCATGGTGTATAGAATTATAGGTTTGTATGTAGTGATTTTCCTTAAATGTAGGAAAAAAAGAATTATTTCAGGATTTGTCAGTCAAAAAGAGAGTGAGGGATTTGCTACTGATAAATACCTGTGAACTTACTGTCTGTATTGGACTTGCGATCCTTAGCCTTGGAGGTCAGGGAATTGATGTTTGAGCTAGCTGTTAAGCTATTTGGAGAAAAGGCATGCTCTGATTTTAATTTTTTTTATCTTGCAAGCGTGGATTCTATCATCTCATGCTATATGATTGTTACCACAACACAACTGAACCATGATGACAAAATATAAGAAACTAACATTTCCAGCACTTTTTTCGGAAACCGTAAAAAAATATGGAAATTGCAATGCGATGGCTTTAGTAGGTCAGGAACCATTGAGCTATAATGAAGTCAATTCTAGTATACAGGCAATAATTGCATTTTACGAGAAGCTTGGAATAAAACCTGGCGATAAAGTTGCCTTATTAAGCACCAACATGCCGAATTGGGGTATGGCGTATTATGCAACTACTTTTATGGGAGCAGTTGTTGTTCCTATGTTGCCTGATTTTAGTACTGCTGAAATTGAAAATATACTAAAACATTCTGAAGCCAAGGCGATATTTGTATCGAAAGGCTTGCTACCTAAACTTAAGGAAATTAAATCCGATAGTCTTCAGTATAAGATTGCAGTTGAGAATTTTAATTTGATTGATTCAAATGACACGGTTCATGCATTTCAATTGGGAGAAACACCATCTGACACGTATGAGGTCGATGAAGATGATATGGCTGCGATTATTTATACATCAGGAACTACAGGTAGTTCAAAAGGTGTAATGTTATCGCACAAAAACATTTGTTTCAACGCAACAAGAGCTAAAAATATTCATCCAATTGATGAAACAGATCGATTTCTTTCCATTTTACCATTGTCTCATACCTATGAAAATACTTTAGGATATGTGATTCCAATGATTGCAGGATCTTGTATTTACTATTTGGGAAAAACTCCGGTTCCATCTTTGTTAATCTCAGCATTTAAGGAAGTTAAACCAACCATAATGTTCTCGGTTCCGTTAATCATCGAGAAAATATATCAGGGGAAGGTATTGCCATCCATCAATTCTAAGGCGATCACTAAGTTTTTGTATAAGATTCCTTTCTTTCGCAAGAAATTAAATTTGGTTGCGGGTAAAAAATTGATGCAAACATTTGGAGGAGAGTTGACCTTTTTTGGAATTGGTGGAGCGAAATTAAGTTCGAAGGTAGAATTGTTTCTTCGAGAGGCTAAATTTCCTTATGCAATTGGATATGGATTAACAGAAACAGCTCCTTTATTAGCAGGAATAGGACCATCAAAAACTAAATATCAATCTACAGGTCCTGCACTGGATGGTGTGAAGGTGAAAATTAACGATCCTGATCCTAAAACACAAATTGGTGAAGTTTGGGCTAAAGGTGATAATGTAATGATGGGTTATTACAAGGAGCCGGAAAAAACCAAGGAAGTTCTGACTGAAGATGGTTGGTTCAAGACAGGTGATTTGGCAAAAATGGATAAGGACAACTTCCTTTATATTGAAGGCAGGTTAAAAAACATGATTGTTGGTGCTAGTGGTGAAAATATTTATCCAGAAGAGATTGAATCAGTAATAAACAACTTTAAACATGTTGTGGAGTCCGTGGTTATTGAAAAGAAAGGTAAATTGGTTGCCATGGTTCATTTCAATTACGAAGAATTAGAGTTGCAATACAAACATATGAAAAAGGAAGTTGAAAATTATGTGGATCAAACGGTTGACGAATTAATGGAGGAACTTCAAGTATACGTTAACTCAAGAGTAAACAAATTTTCTCAAGTACAAATGGTAGTTGCCCATGTTGATCCATTTCAGAAAACGGCTACGCATAAAATAAAAAGGTTTTTGTACCATTAAATTGGATATAGAACTTAAGTTATATAAAGGGAGACAGCTTATGCTTGTTTCCCTTTATTATTGTAGGAAATTTATGTTTTTAGGCAGAATTGAAAAGTCAATTGTCTTTTAAGTTTCAGATATTCAGGCTTTGACTGTCTGGTCTAATTTTAAATTAGGATTCCCATTAATTCAGACTTGCAAATCTCTAATTAAAAATCCTACATTTGTTCTGTGATTTGGCAATATCAGTTCGTTTGATCTGATATTAAAGAGGGAATCCGGTTTAAGTCCGGAACTGTACCCGCAGCTGTAATCTCCATACCAAACTCTACTGCATTATGCCACTGTATTTCATGGGAAATATGGGAAGGCGCAGCCAGAGGGAGAAAGTCAGAAGACCTGCCTGATAACGAATATGTTTAATCGATACTTTCGGGAATAAAGGTGAGATTATGAGAAAAATTATGACTTCCATGCCTGCGGGGCGTGTTGATTTGAGTTCGCTAAAGCAGAACTTTATTCATGTTAAAAAAAGAACCGGTGAAAACCTTTTCACCTGGTTAAAGTCGATGCTAAGTCGAATATCCCCAATTCAAATTATTGAGAATGCTGAGGAATCTCTTCATGAGGAGAAAATGATTCCTGTTGTGGTATTTCACAAAAGGTTCAATAGATAAAAATCTATTGGCTTAATTGTCGTATTCGCTAATAAGAAGAATTGAAATATCAAACAATCGTTTGAATCCAGAAAATTCAGAAATCATGATAGGTGTTAGAGGAAAAGTAAGCATTGTAGGTGCTGGTCCGGGCGATCCGGAATTGATAACCATCAAAGCAATTAAAGCTATTAAGAAAGCAGAAGTTGTTTTGTATGATTATTTGGTCAGCAAAGAGTTGTTAGATTATTGTCAGAATGATTGTGAGATCATATATGTTGGTAAAAAGAACAGGCAGCACACATTTCCACAGGAAGAGATCAATAAAATGTTGATTGATTATGCATTGATCGGCAAGAAAATCGTACGCTTAAAAGGTGGTGATCCTTTTGTTTTCGGTCGTGGAGCTGAAGAGATCTTAGGATTAAAAGAACACGATATTGAATTTGAGGTGATTCCTGGGATTACTTCAGGAGTGGCGGTTCCAGGAGCAGCAGGAATTCCTGTTACTTTACGAAATGTTGCTTCATCAGTTGCTTTCTTTACTGGTCACCAATGCGCCAATCACAAAACAGAAATTCAGTGGGATAAGATTGCTACAGGAATCGACACTTTGGTTTTTTATATGGGTGTTACTCAGGCTCCTAAAATTATTAAGCAGTTGATTGCAAATGGCAAAGATGCCAATACTCCTGTTGCTATGATTCGTTGGGGAACACTTCCTCAGCAGGAAATATTAAAAGGAACTTTATCAGATATAGTTGAAAAAATGGAAGAGCGTGGGTTTAAGCCACCAGCAATTTTCATAGTAGGCGAAGTTGTTGCCTATTCTGAGCAATTATCTCCATTGATCAATCAAATGAATGAAACTCAAACGGTATAGCTATGAGCAAAAAAGGGATTTTAATTTGCGGTCATGGAACCCGCAAGGAAAGAGGAGCCAAGGCTTTTCAGGAATTTGCGGAGAAATTCGCTGCAACAACTTCGGATTACGAAGTGGAATATGGCTTTTTGGAATTATCAGAGCCGGATTTTGAAACTGGAGTGAAACGTTTGGTTGAAAAAGGAGTTACAGAGATTGTAGCTGTTCCTGTTTTTCTATTTACCGGAGTTCATATTCAACGAGACATTCCTTATGCATTGAATAGCTTTCAGGAAAAATACAATGTAAAGATTCAATTGGCGAACTACATAGGAACCTGTAATGAAATGGTTGAATATGGAGCTGAGTTGATCAACAACACCTTGAAAGATAAAGAGTGGAGGGCTGAAGATACTGCATTCCTAGCTTTAGGAATTGGAGCTTCGAAGCCTGAGGCGAATGGTGATTTAGCTAAAATGACTCGTTTGATTCAGGAGAAGCAAAATTATCCTTTTGCTGTAAATGCTTACACTAGCAGTATGACCTATCCGGCATTGCCACCAGTTTTAGATTGGTTGAAAGTATTGCCATTTAAGAATATTGTGATGCTTCCATTTGTATTTTTTCCTGGTGTCTACATGGACAGAGCTTATGAAACAATGGAAGTTTTTGCAAAAGAAAATCCAGATAAGAATATCGCTATCGCACCACTTTTAGGTGATACAGATGGCTTATTTGATGTTTTAAAAACAAGATTACAGGAAGTGTTAGATGGTAAGGTTGATTTAATTGAATCAACGGATTTAACTGGCGTAGAACCACATCATCACCATCATGGTCACGATCATGGTCATTGCCATGGGCACAGTCATAATCACGGACATCATCACCATCATTAAGATATAGAGAAGAATATGAGCGGAAAAGTATATGGAGTAGCTCTTGGTCCTGGAGATCCGGAATTGATTACCATTAAGGCACTGAAATGTTTGCAAAATATGGAGAAAATTTATTTTCCAGCAACGCAAACACCTAAAGGAAATCAGGATAGTTTTTCTCTGGTGATTTTGAAACAATTGGAATTGGATGAAGCCAAATTTGTTCCTGTAAATGTTCCAATGAGTAAGGACAGATCTCATGCTGAAAAGGTTTATGCTGGGCTTTATTTGCAAGTAGAGAAAGATGTGGCTGAGGGAAAACAGGTTGCAGTTGTAAGCGAGGGCGATATCTCATTTTTTAGCACCTTTTCGTATTTACTGGAAGATTTTCAGAAGAATGAAATTGATTTTGAGATGATTCCGGGCGTACCTGCATTTATCCTTGGAGGATCGGCTGGTCAATTGCCACTGGTTACTCAGAAAGACAAGCTTTTGGTTGCTCCTGATTTGGAAAATAAGGAGGAATTAAAAGCATTGTTGGAGCAGAACCAGACGGTGGTTTTAATGAAAATCTCTAAGGTTAGAGATTGGATTAAAGAGTTTATTGAAGTGAGCAAATTGAACTTCTTTTACGGGGAATATCTGGGAACAGAAAAACAGTTTACTTGTAAGGATATCGAAAGTTTACGGGAGAGAAGAATTCCATACTTCGCCATTATCATTTTTTACGGAAATAAATAAAATATCATGCCAAATATATTAGGAAAGATTACGGTTGCAGGCTTAGGACCAGGAAGTCCTGAGATGTTTTTGAATCCTGCTGTTGATGCAATCAAAACTGCCGATGTTGTTATCGGCTACAAATATTATTTTCAGTTTATCGAAAGTTTCTTGAAAGAAGGAACGGAATGCATGGATACAGGCATGAGACAGGAAGTGCAGCGTGCCGAAAAGGCTTTCGAATTGGCTGAGCAAGGAAAAGATGTTGTTGTGATTAGTTCTGGTGATGCTGGAATTTATGGAATGGCATCTTTAGTATTTGAAATGGCTGAGAAAACACAATCGAAAGTAGAATTGAAGGTTGTACCTGGAATTTCAGCATTTCAGGCAGCGGCTGCTAAATTGGGTGCTCCATTGAGTCACGATTTGGTTATTCTTTCCTTATCGGATTTATTGACAGATTATGCTTTGATTGAGAAGAGAATGAGAGCAGCTGCCATGGGTGATTTTGTTACAGCCATTTACAATCCTAAAAGCAAGAAAAGATATTGGCAATTGTATCGCTTAAGAGAATTGTTCTTGGAAGAAAGAGAAGGAAATACGCCGGTTGCGGTTGTACGTCAGGTAGCGCGTGATGAGGAGAATATTACTTTAACCAACCTACAGGATTTCGACCCTGAAATTGTAGACATGTTCTCTATCGTTATTGTTGGTAATTCTCAGTCTTACATTTCTGGCGATAGATTTATTACTCCACGTGGATATTACAATAAAGAAGAGCAAAACGGCAGACCAGGTCCGCTAATTATGCAGGAGAGTTTTAGAACTATTGCCGAAGAGTTAAAAGGTATGGATTTGCCTTTGGAAACCAAGTGGATGTTATTGCACTGTATTCATACATCAGCTGATTTTGAATTGGCGAAGATCTTAAAAGTACAGAACAACGCAGCTCCTAAATTGAATGAATACCTTCTAAAGGGAGGAGTCATTATTACCGATGTAACCATGGTTCAATCGGGAATTCGCAAGAAAGCATGTGAAAGAATGGGTGTTGAGATAAAATGCTACTTGCACGATCCAAGAACAATGGAATTATCCGAAAAGCATGGGATTACTCGCACACAGGCAGGAATTCGTTTGGCGGTTGAAGAGCATCCGGATGCATTGTATGTATTTGGAAATGCACCAACGGCATTGATCGAATTGACTGATTTGATTCGTACAAAAGGCATTCAACCTGCAGGTATAATTGCTGCTCCGGTTGGATTTGTGAATGTGAAAGAATCCAAACACAGAGTGAAGAGTTTTACCGAATTACCAGCGGTTATTATTGATGGACGTAAGGGTGGATCTACTTTGGCAGCTACCATCATAAATGCCATTTTGAGTTTGGAAGATGCTTACGATCTAAAACCCGGAAGAGATGTATAATTTCTACATCATTGGCATACCAGATAGAATGGAAGTGAGCCTTTCTCCTGAGGTGAAAGAAGTGCTGCAAACACAGCGCTATTTCTCAGGAGGAAAGCGTCATCATGATTTGGTGAAGAAATATCTTCCAACTAATGCAGAATGGATTGATGTTGTGGTGCCATTGGAAGGAACTTTCCAGAAATACGAAAAGATTGATGAGCCAATTGTGGTGATTGCATCCGGTGATCCATTGTTCTTTGGAATAGGGAACACCATCAAGCGTAGATTTCCTGGAGCTAAAATGAAAGTGTATTCTTACTTTAATAGCTTGCAATTGTTGGCTCACGAATATCAGCTGCCTTATGGTGAAATGACGATTACCACCTTAACGGGAAGAGATTGGGTGAATTTGGATCAGGAGTTGATTCGGGGCAAGAAAACCATTGGAGTTTTAACTGATAAAAAGAAAACTCCATCAACCATTGCATTCAGAATGCTGGATGTCGGGTTGGACAATTACAGAATGATTGTTGGTTCTAAATTGGGTGGAGAGGATCAGTTTTGTTCTGAGATTTCTTTGAAAGATGCAGTTGGTAAAGAGTTCGCACATCCAAATTGCCTGATTCTAATTCAGGAAAAACCAATAAAAAGAACCTTAGGCATTCACGAGAAGGATTTTCACATTCTGAATGGCAGACCAAAGATGATTACCAAGCGTAGTATTCGATTGAATTCCATTTCTTTTTTGGATTTGGATGAGGCGAAACATTTGTGGGATGTTGGGTATTGTACTGGTTCAGTATCTATCGAAGCCAAACAATTTGCACCTCGGCTAAAGGTAACAGCCTTTGAGCGAAGAGAGGAGTCAAAAGAACTTTTAAAATTAAATCAACGAAAGTTTGCGGTACCCGGAATAGCGGGAATACACGATGACTTTTTCAACATAGATTTATCATCAATTGAGAGACCAGATCGCATTTTTATTGGTGGTCATGGAGGTAGATTGAATGAAATGATGCACCGCTTACATGAAGTATTGGAAGATGATGGGATTATTGTTTTTAATACGGTAAGTGAATCAACCAAGCAGGATTTCTTGAAAGCAGCCGAGGAACTGCAAATGGAAATTTCTGATCAAATGAGTATTCAGCAGGATGATCACAACCCGATTGTGATTTTTCAAGCGAAAAAAAAGATTAAACACGAAGGACAATAAAGAAATAGCTAAAAGCTAAAAAAATATGAGCAACACATTTATCATTATCAATAACCGATTTGCCATGGCAACGGCAGAGCGGATAGCAGCAAAAATGGAAGGCAGTTCAATTGTTTCTGTTGCAGGGTATGCTGGTAGCCTTAAAATAAACTCCATTCAATTATTTTTACAAAAGGAGTTTCAGAATAGTGATTTGCTGATTTTTATTGGCGCAATGGGTATTTGTGTAAGAAGTATTGCTCCCTTTATAAAGGATAAGGCAAGCGATCCGGCGGTAATTAATCTGGATGTGAAAGGTAAATTCGTACAATCGGTTTTATCAGGTCATAAAGGTGGTGCGAATGAATACACCAAGCAAATTGCAGAGATTGTAAACGGAACTGCAATTATTACAACAGCAAGCGATACTTTAAATTTGTGGTCTTTAGATATTATCGGAAGAGAATACGATTGGACCAATGAATATCAAAATGCAAAGGAGAATGATTTTATTTCAGCCTTTGTCAATCAGAAAAAAACAGCTCTTTTATTGGATGTGAAAAATGAAGGAACCGAAGAACTGAAAGCTTCTTGCCCTGATTTTGTTGAGGTATTCTATCAATTTGAGGATATCAAGCAAGAGAAGTTTAAATTGATAATTGCTGTAACTCCAGGGCTTTACAATACTAAAATCCCAATATTGTTTTTCCGACCTAAATGCATTGTTGTGGGAACTGGAGCGCAAAAAGGAATCTTATTGAATGCTTTTGATGCTGAATTGCAAGAACAATTCAGCGCCAATCACTTGTCATTTGCCTCTCTTAAAAGTATCAACAGTATTGATGTTAAGGTAGAGGAAGAAGCTTATAAGATATTTAGCGAAGCTATGAATCTATCATTCAATACTTACACAGCTGAAGAGTTGAATGAGAAGGAGGAAGAGGTTTCCTACTCAGAAGCAGCGCATCGTGAGGTGGGAGCTGTAAATGTATCCGAGGCATCGGCTTTGCTAGCCAGTGGATCGAATAAACTATTGCAAACCAAAAGCAAGCATGTCGATTCTAATGGGAAACACTTTACTCTGGCTTTGGCAATGGATGCAACACAGGAGAGAAAAGGTGAGATCTTTATTGTGGGAGCTGGTCCAGGTGCGCCTGATTTGGTATCGGTTCGAGGACAGAAATTGTTGAAAAGAGCAGATCTGATTCTATATGCTGGAAGTTTGGTCCCTAGAGAATTGACAGATTATGGGAAAGCTTCATGTGTGATTCGTAATTCGGCTGATTTGACTTTGGAAGAGCAGTTTGATGTGATGAAGAAGCACTACGATGAAGGTGGTTTGGTTGTACGTTTACATACTGGAGATCCTTGTATTTACGGTGCCATTCAAGAGCAGATGAATTTCTTCGATCAGCACGAAATGGAGTATGAAATTGTACCAGGAATTTCTTCATTTCAGGCCGCAGCAGCTCGCTTGAAATCTCAATTTACCATTCCTGAAAAAGTACAGTCGATTATCTTGACTCGAGGAGAGGGAAGAACTCCAATGCCTCCAAGAGAGCAATTGGCAGAATTTGCCAAATTCCAATCTACCATTTGTCTGTTCTTGAGCGTGACTTTGGTAGAGAAATTACAGAAAGATTTATTGGAAGGATATCCTGAAGATACACCGGTTGCGATTTGTCACAAATTGACTTGGAAAGAGGAGAAAATCTGGAGAGGCGAATTGAAGGATTTAGTGAAGATTGTGAAAGAGAACAAACTATCGCTTACTGTGATGATTGTGGTTGGAGAAGCAATTGGCAATCGCAAGAATAGATCGCTTTTATATCATCCGAAATTTACACATGGCTGCAGAGTAGCTTCGGAAAAAGAATAATTACGAATTCAAAATTACGTATTGACCTGACTGGTTTTTATAACCTGTCAGGTCTGATGGATAAATAAATGAAAATACTATTATTCGGAGGAACAACGGAAGGCAAAGCCTCATCGAATTGGTTGAGCGATTTGGAGATTGAACATTTCTATTCCACAAAAACCGATTCGGGCAATTACGAGAGCAAATTCGGCACTCGCATTTGCGGAGCTATGGATGTGGTTGAAATCCGTTCTTTTTGCAAGCACAATCAGATTGATTTGATTATCGATGCAGCTCATCCTTTTGCAGATGTTTTGCATCAGAACATTGTTGCGGCTGCAAGACAATCAGAGCTGCCTGTTATCCGAATGGAAAGAGATGCGGTTCCCCGAATAGAGAGTGAATTCGTTCAATATCATCAGGATTTGGATGGGATTTTGAATGAGATTAAGAAGCAGAATCAAAGCAAGGTGTTGTCTTTAATGGGTGTGAAAGCCTTGCCTGAAATTCACTCAAAAACCCATGGAATTGATATTTGGTACAGAATATTGGATTTTCCATCCTCACTAAAAATAGCTAATGAAGCTGGAGTTGAGCGGGATCGATTGATCATAGCGCCTGCTTTTGAAGGCATGGAAACCCAGGAACCATTATTGATTTCTGAAGGTATTCAGGCAATGGTTACCAAAGAGAGTGGTTATTCTGGCTTACTGGATCAGAAAATGGAATTAGCAATAAAGCATAAGATTCCATTGTATGTGATTGCTAGACCAAACCTTCCTGATTACAATGAAACTGTAACCAATCGCGAAGGATTGCAGAAATATTTGAAATCTGTCTTTGCCTTCGAAAGAATGGAGATGGCTCATGGATTCACTTCTGGAACCTGTGCTACAATATCTGCGAAAGCAGCTATGAAATTGTTGTTGGGAGAGGAAAGACAGGAAAAGGAACAAATTATTTTGGATGATGGAGGAAACTGCGAAATGGTTCTTCATCAGAATCAAAACGGAGAAGATTTTGCCCTTTGCTCAGTTGTGAAAAATTCTGGTGACGATCCGGATATTACCGATGGAATGGAGATTGGTGTTCGCTTGTCCTGGAACAAGGAAAATTCCATTCGATTTGTGAAAGGTGAGGGTGTTGGAACTGCCACTTTGGATGGATTAGGAATTCCATTGGGAGAACCAGCAGTAAATCCTGTTCCTCGGAAAATGATTCGTTTTGAATTGGAGCAATTGTTGGAAGATCATGAAATTGATAAAGGAGTAAATGTTTCGGTGTTTGTGCCATTAGGAAGAAAATTAGGAGCAAAAACCTTTAATCCAAAGCTGGGCATTGTTGATGGGATTTCCATTATTGGGACTACAGGTAGAATTAAACCATATTCTTTGGATGCCTATGTGCAAACCATTCAGAAGCAATTGGACTTGGCAGTTTTAAATGATAGTAAGCATATTGTAATGAATTCGGGCGGACGAAGCGAAAGATATTTAAAGCAAATATTTCCCGATTTAAACAATCTTGCCTTTCTGCAATACGGAAACTTTATTGGTGAGATGCTGAAAACCATTAATGGTTCGGGGGTAGAGAAAGTAAGCATGGGTATTATGACTGGAAAAGCCATCAAATTGGCGGCAGGAAATCTGGATACACATAGCAAGAAAGTGGTTTTGGACCATGAGTTTTTACAAAATCTGACTAGAGAATGTAATTATTCTGATGATGTAATTGATAAGGTAGGCAAGATAAAAATGGGAAGAGAATTGGAAGACATTTTCAATTTTTCGGGAGATGAGGCGTTCTTTAAAGCCATAAAAGAACATTGCGTGGCAGTTTGCCAAAATATAATTGAAGATTATGAATTTGAGCTTTTACTAATTAGTAATAAGGGAGAAATAGTATAAGATATGGGAAAAAAGTTATTTGTTTTACTAGCCTTTCTAATTCCTTTTCAGGGATTTAGCATGCACATCATGGAAGGCTATCTTCCGGCAGCCTGGTCGATTTTTTGGACTGTGGTTTACTTGCCATTTTTTGTGTGGGGTGTAAAAATCATTCAGGAAAAAGTGAAGAAACATCCGGAGTTGAAGATGTTGTTTGCCTTGGCAGCAGCCTTTGCATTTGTGATGTCGGCTTTAAAATTACCTTCGGTAACCGGAAGTTCATCGCATCCTACAGGAGTGGGATTAGGAACCTTACTTTTTGGTCCTATTGCCATGAGTGTGCTAGGAGTGTTGGTTTTAATTTTTCAGGTATTATTATTGGCTCATGGGGGAGTTACCACTTTGGGAGCAAATGCATTTTCCATGGCTTTGGCTGGTCCATTGGTAACTTTCGGGATCTATAAGTTGTGTGTAAAATTTAAAATCAATCGCTCAGTATCTATTTTCCTAGCTGCCTGTTTGGGCGATTTGGCAACCTACACAGTAACCTCCTTACAATTGGCATTGGCTCACCCGGATGTACAAACTGGTGTGGCTGGCGCATTCGTGAAATTTGCCTCCATCTTTAGCTTTACGCAGATTCCTGTAGCAATTATTGAAGGATTAATTACCGTTTTGGTAATGAACATTCTCATTAAAAATATACCAAGTTGGGAAGGGTTAAAATTCAAGTTTAAAACCTCAAAATCATAAGAATATGCTACAAAAGATCGTAAAGAATCAGAATTTTTGGATTATCATCGCCATAGTAGCTATTGTTGTTGGTGTATTTTCATACGTTGACAATTCAGAATTTGGTGGCGCCGACGGACAAGCAGAAGAGTACATTGTGGAAGCTAATCCTGCTTATGAACCTTGGTTTTCGAATATCTGGGAACCACCCGGTTCGGAAATTGAAAGTTTACTATTTGCATTGCAAGCTGCCATCGGAGCAGGTATCCTATTTTATGTGATAGGATATTATAAAGGAAAGAAATCTGCGGCATAATCGTAGAGACGCACAGTCGTGCGTCTGTACAGAAATAATTAAATCTATTTTGTTTTTTCAGGAACGATACATATTAAAAAAATCCCTTTTCGGATTACAAGGCATGGAAAAGTTTATTCTTTTCATGATATTGCTTAATGCTGCCTTGTTGTCTGATCAAATGATCCTTCACCTTATTTTATTATTGGGGATTGTTTTGTGTTTTTTGATTTATGGAATGAGTTTGCAAAAAATGTTGCGTCTTTTGGTTTTACCATTTGGATTTATTCTGTTGGGAAGTATTTCTATTGCTTTATCCTTGCATGCCAATCCTGAAACTTCAATATTTTGTTGGGAAGGAACTAGCATTTGCATCGGAGTAGAGGAGGAAGGATTGCAAAAAGCAATAGCATTGTTTTGTAAAGCCATGGCAGCAGTAATGGCGTTAAATTATCTAATTCTTTCCTGTCCCTTATCGGAGATTAATGATATTGGACGTAGACTTAGAGTTCCATTGATTTTAAGAGAGCTATTTGTTCTGACTTATCGTTATATCACCTTACTATTTGGATTTACAACACAAGTACACATTGCACAGCGCAATCGCCTGGGATATGCAAGTAAAAGGAAAAGTATTTCATCTATAAGTATGTTGTTTTCTTCGGTGTTTATTAAGAGTTTGCAATATTCACAGCGAAACTTCGAAGCTATGCAATCCAGAGGCTATACCGGCGAATTCTATTTTAATGAGCACAGTAAAGCAATGCGATTGCTACCCTTAATCTTGTTGGGATTGCTAGCTATCTTTTTGTTGTCAATTCACTATTTCTTATCCAATTCATCATTCATTATTTATAATTTTTAAATACCATATGTTGCGTCTTCAAAATATAAACTATACTTATCCTGAGGGAACGAAAGGATTACAAGATGTTTCTCTTGAGATAAAAAGGGGCAGTAAGGTGGCTTTTTTAGGGGAGAATGGTGCAGGTAAATCCTCTCTGTTTTTGGTTTTGAATGGGATTCATAAACCGCAGAAAGGAAAATATTACATCGAAGAGAATCGCTTCAAATTCACTTCAAACGAAAGAAAGCAGATGGCGGCTAAGGTAGGATATGTTTTTCAGGATCCGGATGTGCAGTTATTTGCAGGAACTGTTTATGAAGATGTTGCTTTTGGTCCATCGAATTTGGGATTGAAAGGAGAGGAATTAAAGTTGCGTGTAAGCAAATACATCGAATTATTAGGAATTGGAGAGTTAAGAGAAAAAGCCCCACATCAGTTAAGTTACGGGCAGAAGAAGCAGGTTGCCGTAGCAGGCGTGTTGGCGATGGAACCGGAAATTGTATTGTTTGATGAGCCATTTGCCTGGTTGGATAATCGTCACAAGCAAATCATGACAGGCATTATCGATGATTTGAACAAGCAGGGGAAAACAGTTTTAATCTCTACTCACAATCCTGATTTTGCCTACGAATGGGCAGATGATGTGGTATTAATGAAACAGGGAAGAGTGATCGCCTCAGATTCTCCTGAAAAAGTGATGACAAACAAAGTTATGATGCAGGAAATTGGTATGGAATTGCCTTTGGTCGTTCGTTTAGCGAAGAAAATGGGTATGGAAAACCATCCCCGTTCAGTACATGAATTTTTGTAAGAAGTGTGACTCCACTGGAGTCAGATGTTTATAGAATAAGATATTCTATAAACCTACGATCCCATCGGGATCGAATCTTAAAGAGTGTTTATTTACCCTGTGAAATCAATTCTCAGACTTTCGATAAATCTCAATTAAATTATCTGCTTGTGTGTAGATATTGAAATATTTTTCAACTCCAGCTCTGGCTTTTATTGATAGATCCTTAAGTTTTTCTTCATCCTTTAAAAGATTTTTTAAAGCTCTTGCCAATTCCTCAGGACTGTTATTGTCGTAAACCATTCCACCTTTCGATTTTTCAACAATCTCAGGGAATGCTCCCAAAGCTGGTTGAACAACCGGAACTCCTGACGCCATGCTTTCTAATAGATATAAGCCAAATGCTTCTCCGTTACGAACCGGAACCGATATCATCTGGACTTTTTTAAAGAAATCATGTCTTCCTTCACCATCAAAGTCTTCATGAAATTCAACTTGTCTACTCAAACTGGCATGTTGTAATTTTTGCTTCACTTTCTTTAGAAGAGGCTTATCATCTCCTGTTGATCCACCTGTAAGAATCAGGTTTACATCTTCAAAATCCGCATCCCTTTTCAATTCAATGAATGCATCTATCATGATATCAAAACCATTGGCTTCGCACATTCGTGAGATGTAGCCTATATTTCTGACCTTCTCTTCAGGTTTTGTAATATGATACTCATCAGGATCAACACCCAAATGGTTGGTGAACACCTTATCGGCATCCATCTTTATTTTTTGGATGGATACTTTCGAATAGTAATCGCTAACACCAATAAAGCCATCAATAGATTCCGATTTGGTGCTCATGAGATTCCAGATTTTATCTCTGAAAGAATCCTTCATGGCATCTACCCAAACATCTTCATCTTGTAAGGAGCAAAAGAGACGAGCATTTGGAAATTCTTCTCTCAATTTAGGAGCCAAGCCTAGTAATAGAGCGTTCGACAAATGAATCACATCCGGTTTCAAATATTCCGCCATCCAGCTTACCATACGGTTGAGTTCTTCTTTTTGAGCCCCTTCTTCACCCATTAGCATGGATACTGTCATTTCTTCCAGTCCTTTGGCATTGGTCGAACCTGCCATGCTTGCTGCAAACTTCAGCATCGGACGAGAGTTCAACAAACGATCAATCCAGGCAGGAGCATGCCTGAAAATGGGATACAATTGTTTTAAATAAATGCTAATGGCTCCATAAAAAACAGGCATGTCATTCAGATCATGTTCATCGGAAAATAAGGGAAGATACATGGGGATTTTAGTCACCTCATGTCCTTGCGCTTTCATGGCATTGTGAAATTTATCATCGCGCAAGCAATTGCCGCAATAAAAACTACCGCCCGAACCGGGAATAATTTGAAGAATGTGCATTGAGAAAAAGTTTAAGGTGCCTAAAGTTTTTTAATTACTTAAAGTTATAACTTTCTAGCTATTTTAATGATGACATGTTCTAATCTAGATATACATTTTTTTCTTCATCCCCGAGCTGAAGCATGGGTCAAATTAAACATGTAGAAAATTTTTTCTTGAAGCTTGAAACTTGCGACTTGGAACTTTCTATTTATCAAACTGCTTTGCTTCCTCCCAAATCTCATCCATCTCTTCAAGATTCATATCCTTAAGATTGCGCCCTTGCTTTAGTGTTTTGCTTTCCAGGTAATTGAATCGTTTTGTGAATTTCTGATTGGTACGTTCTAATGCATTTTCAGGATTTACACCATACAATCGAGCTGCATTAATAAGAGAAAAGAACATATCGCCAAATTCTTGTTCCATCTTATCCTGATCGCCTTTCTTGATCTCATCTTCCAGCTCGTGCATTTCCTCTTTCACCTTCTCCCAAACCTGTTCTTTCTCGTCCCAGTCGAAGCCTACACCTCGTACTTTATCCTGAATTCGGTTGGCTTTTACCAATGCAGGTAGCGATTGAGGAACACCTTCCAATACCGATTTGTTGCCTCCTTTTTCTTTGAGCTTTAGCTGTTCCCAATTTTCTTCCACCTCTTTGGCATTGGCAACTTTGGTATCGCTAAAAATATGAGGATGACGATAGATTAGTTTTTCGCTTATTCCATCACAAACATCTGCAATGTCGAAATCATTGGTTTCCGATCCTATTTTTGCGTAGAAAACAATGTGTAACAGAATGTCTCCCAGTTCTTTTTTAATTTCCTGTTTGTCACCTTTTAGAATTGAATCAGCCAGTTCGTAGGTTTCCTCAATGGTAAGTGTTCGTAAAGTTTCAAAGGTCTGTTTCTTATCCCACGGACAACCAGCTCGCAATTTATCCATGATATCTAGTAAGCGTTCAAAGGCTTGTAGTTTTCTATCCATTTTTTTGTAATTATGTAATCGAAGATCAAATTTACAAAAGTATTTGGAAGATTACTGATTTATTTAGTTTATGAATAATTTGGCTAGAGAGCCATAAGTTATCTACCTATAGACTTACTGTCAATGTAGTTTTCTTGATGGTTTTCATCAATGTCTATCTAAACCAATCTCTAGTGTCTGGCATGATAAATTTATCTTCAAAAAAGTCATCTAAAATTGATAGGAACAAGTCTTTTTTTTCCCAGCTTGCCCCATGTGTGGTTCCGGGTATAATGCATAGGTGAGAATTGGGAATGTGTTGAAATATCTTTAATGTGTGTTCAGGTCTTATGATATCTCTATCACCAGCTATAACTAAGACTGGGGCTTTTATAAAAGATAAATCTGCGTAAGGTATATTAGGGTAATCGATCATTAACTGTTCAAGTTTTCTCTTCCTCTCATCTTTTGTTTCCCGTACAATTCTTTTGCTATCGTTAATTGCACACTGAAAAACAGCCAAACTATCGGGTTGTATGTTTGCACCAAATGCTAGCAATTTTTTCACTTTATCAGGATGTTTCATTGCTAATATTAATCCTAAAATTGCACCATCGCTTTGACCCCATATATAGGTAGAATCAATATTCAATTTATCTAATAAGGCATTAATATCAGCAGTCATTTGTATATAGGATAAAGGCTCATCTGCATCAGTAGAAAGACCTTGAGCTCTGCTGTCTATCGCTATAACCTTATATTTATTGATAAGATGAGGCATGAATTTAGAGCAATTTGAAATTGATCCACCATTTCCATGCAGATATAGAAAAGGATGTCCTTCACCATAGATTTCGTAATATAGTTTTATACCATTAATATCTGCATACTTGCCTGCTTTTTTATTGTTTCCATAATTCGGAACTCCCTTTCCAGTTATTAATAAACATTTATTGGGAATTGTGGTGTTTTCTGTATGTATTTCAGCATGAAACTTCTCGTTTTTACCATAGTTGCCACTTCTAAGACCTTGTTCAAGTTTGAGTGGTTCGTGTTCAAAGTTTTCGGTGAAAATATTTTTCCATTCATGATCACCAGTTCTAACATCAATTTTAATATCGTCAAAATAGAATTTACCATTGTGCTGACAGTGTGGAGAATAGCGAATGCGGGTTGCAGTACTATCAATATTCCCTACAATAGTATAAGTAGTCCAACTTGTATCTTTAACACGTGATTTAAGAAATTCCCTAAAACCATCATTATTGGGAGTAACTACTCTAAAGCCAAATCTTGCTGCAGCATCAGCATCTTCAATTTCGGTTCGAATACTCATTTGTAAACGAATTTGTTGTTCTTTTAAATTTTTAACATCGATTGAATGAATGTAAGACACCCAATTTTCTTGTGCTTGTGTGAAACTAAAAGGGAGGAAATAAAGCACAATTATTAGAAAAGTACATATTCTTTTCATGATTTTGAGTATAGAATTGTATTCGAGAATTTTATTGGTAGCCAAGAATCTTGCAATTATTGATAGGCAATTTCAAATACTTATCTTTTGTAAAAGGCAAGGCGCAAGTGAGATAATCTTCTTATCCAGAGGGTACTGTAAAGTTACGAAATAGCCATTCAAATATCCATTAGTTTTTGTGGATTTGAACTTAAGTTTTGTGCAATGACAAAAGTAGTAGAATGTCTTGCTATGTTTTATAAATATCTAGCCTTTAGGGGTAATATTGGCTGTTTTTATGTAGTAAGAAAACCATACTAGAGGACTCGTTCGGCAGCGGGAGGGGCTCAATATTAACTGTTCATTGTTTAGGATATTTCAGTTCTAGATCTAATTTCTGAGCAATTTCCTTTGCGATTTTCTCCACTTTGGTTTGCTTTCCGCTAAACATCACAATTTGATTACGAGGCATCACCAATATAAGTTTCTGAACTATATTGGTTTCGTTTCTTCCAATGGATAAGACAGCCATCCCTTTTGTTTCTCTAACACGAATAATTTGCAAGTGTTGAGCTGCAGTTACATCTATCCATTTGCCGAAACGCAAAAAGAACAAACCTGTGTATTTTCGAAGACGCTTATTTTCAGGATCAATTACGATACCCGATTGAATAAAAAGAAGGGGAATAGCCAATAGAAGGGTAAGAGAACCTTCATAATCACCATTAATGGTTGTGGCTATACCAATAAGTGCCAAGCTAAAACCCAGCATTAAAAAGTTGAGAGGAAGTCGTTCGGTTTTGTAGGATAGGAACATTGGGTTTTATAAAAAAGTTTTAAGTTAACAAGATAGCAATTGTAAACGAATGAAACTGTCTAATTCTATATTTGAAGGAAAAATTACATTTTATAAATGTGAAATTTAGTATAAGGATAGGTCGTTTTTAATTCTGTTTTTTTGAAGTTATGTCATGAAAAGGAGACTTTTCGAAAATGGGTAAATACTTCAATTAAACAGAAAAGGCAATTAAACGATCTTTAATCGTAACATTTGAAAAACCAAATTCTTTTTGTATCCACTCAATGGTGTTTTTCTGATAGATGAATACATGAGTTGGATCGTTTTTGTAGTACCATTCAGCAAAATCGATGCTTTCATCGTAAATGTGGGTCATACAATACAGCTTTCCATTTGGTTTTAAAAGTTTCTTTAGCAGTTGAAACTCTTTGTGTGGCGTATAAAGATGTTCTATCACCTCGCAACAGGCAATGTAGTCGTATTGTTTTTCGAGTAATTCAGGATATGGATGAAAGTAAGGATCGTATTGAAGGATAGAAAAATCATTATCAGAAAGAACTTTTGAGATGACAGGACCTGTACCTGCACCAAAATCCAAACCCTTGTGAGATGGAGTGTAATCTCTTAAAATGGATGAGGTAATAGGAGAGACGAAATTTTGATAGCCTTTGTTTTCTACATCATTCTCATGTTTTTCATAGTGGTCGTACTCAATAGTAGCGTTGGGTAATAAGTTTTTGTCAGCAAATATGCCAGAACAAGATTTACATTGATAAAAGAGTTGTTTTTTGTTCTGATAAAAAACTTCTCCAAATCCGTTACATAAAGGACATTGTGCTGACATATAGGTGTATTTGATTTTTTAGGATTAATGTTTATTTACAGTTTCAAGGTATAATTCTTCGACCTCTTGTCGTGCCCAAGCAGTTTTTCTTAAAAATTTAAGACTCGACTTAACGGATGGATCTTTCTTAAAACAATTGATATTTATTCGTTTTCCTAATTCCACCCATCCGTAGTAGTTTTCTAAGAACTCTACTATCTCGGCTAACTTTATTCCATGTAATGGATTGTTGTTTTGCTCTCTGTTTTCCATTACTAATATCCTTTGGTATCTATCTCTTTTGTATCAATAAGGTTGATTCTTTTCTTCATTTTTTTCTGAATCACTTTAAAGTGATGCTCGTCATCTTTGGTAACAAAAGCAATGGCCTCTCCTGGCGATTCTGCTCGTCCGGTTCTACCAATTCGGTGGATGTAATCCTTAGGAGAACGTGGCAAATCGTAGTTTACAACATAGGGCAAAAATTCAATATCAATACCACGAGTTAGCAAATCGGTAGCAACCAATACGCGAAGCTTTCCGGTTTTAAACTTTCGAAGATTTTCGGTTCGTGCTCCCTGGCTTTTCTTGCTATGAGTACTGGTGGCTTGAATTCCATTTTTACTCAATTTATAAGCAACAGCATCAGCTCTGTGTGCCGATGAGGTAAAAACCAATACTTGCTTTAAATTGTTGTGTTTGATTAAATATCGCAAAAGCGGACCCTTTTTCTCTTCGGCAACAGAATATGCCAATTGATCGATTAAATCGATGGTATCTACTTCCGACTCAATTTTAATTACCTGTGGGTTCTTTAAAAGAACCTGATTTACATCTTCTACATTTTTGCTAAGCGTAGCAGAGAATAGCATGTTTTGGCGTTTCTTTGGCAAAAGTGCAAATATGCGATTCATTTCATCCTGAAATCCCATATTTAGCATCTTGTCGGCCTCGTCCAAAACCAATGCTTCAATTTCTGTTAAGTGTACAGCATTTGAGTCTACTAATTCTAATAGTCTACCGGGTGTGGCAACCAAAATGTCAACATTCTGCATGGCTTTCATCTGTGGATTAATTGAAACACCACCATGTACTGCTAAACATTTAATAGGATCGGAAAGGGCAGAGGAGAATTGTTGAAATACCTCAAGCACCTGTGCCGCCAATTCTCGTGTAGGTACTAATACCAATGTCTTGATATGTCTGTTTTTTGAAATGCTTCCTCCCTGAAGATTTGTAAGGATTGGTAAAACGTAACTAGCTGTTTTTCCGGATCCTGTTTTGGCAATACCCAACACATCTTTTTTATTGAGGATAGCAGGAATTGCTTCTTTTTGAATAGGATAAGCTTCGGTATATGATTGTTTGGCAAGTGCTTTTTGTAATGAAGAAGCCAAGCCTAAAGAGGTAAAAGACATGATTATTATATTCAGATTGTTATGATGAGTTATTTTAAGGGCACTAAGTTACGGCAAATAAAGCTCAACTAATCATGAATCAAGAAAAACACTCTATCAGGTAGGTTAAAATATTCTACTTTTATTTTTAATAAAGGAATTGTTTTCTGTCTTAAAGGGGATGTTTTTAGATAAGAAAAGAGGTTGCGTAGTTGGCAACCCCGAGAGAATAAGTGTTCTTAAAAATCTTAATCGTAGATTCTCATACAAACACCTCCATCGCAATAATACCCGCCAGGGCAATCTTCGTGCCAGTCACAAAAAGGATGGGCACCACCTTTAACATTTTGTTGTTCTTTTTTACTCAATTCTTTTGCTCCAACTAGTTTTTCTAAATTTTTCATAGTGTTACAATTTAATTTTGAGTTATTTTTGAACTTAAATCCTTTTGGTTTTGTGATTAGATTTAATCAATAAGTGGTTTTAGCTTTATTGGTAGACATACATGCCCATCACAAAATTCATCGGCTCTGCATTGAGAATCTGAAGTACATGGTTCATGTCTACCACCTTTAATAATTTGTTGCTCTTTTTTATTAAGCTTTTTTGCGCCTGTTAAATTTTCTAAATTTTTCATTCTGTTACAATTTAAATTAAGTTGAATCTTTGATTTTTAGCAAGATTTTAATTTTTTAGCTTTAATTATTATGGTTCTAATCCACCATTACCTCCGCCGCCACCACCACCAGAACCACCAGAGTTTGGATCATCAGGTACACAGAATATTCCTTCACAATGTTGTCCTTCGGGACATTCGGGATCGGATCCGCAGAATGAACCAGAAAAACCACCTTTAACATTTAATTGTTCATTTTTGCTCAGATGTTTAGTTCCGGTTAAATTTTCTAAATTTTTCATTGTTTTAATTTTATATCCTGAAATTCAGGATGGGTTTGAAAATAGACAATCAATTTAAACTGGAATTGGAAGGCAAATACCAAGGTCTATTACACAGCCTTGCCCTTCAGGACAGCTTTGATCATCAATACATTTTGGATCGTTTGGCCATTGACCACCTTTAATATTTTGTTGTTCCTTTTTGTCTAGTGATTTGGCACCATTTAGTCTTTCTAAATTTTTCATTTGTTTAAAAAATAATGGTTTTTTTCATCTTGAACATCTACACCGTCAAGATTTCGGTTTTAATTTAAATGCAATATTATATCAGTATTCTTAATTACATTCTGCTACACCAGTCTCTGCAATTGGGAGGAGCAACTCTTATGCAACGCTCATAAGTCATATATTGTAACCCCATATCAGCACAAGACATTGGGACTTCTCCTCCAGTAACACGTACTTGATCTTTTTTACTCAGAATTTTGATTCCTGTTAAGTTTTCTAAATTTTTCATTGCTTTGATTTTTTAAATTAAAATTCTGGCATGTGAAGTTCACAAACTCCCTTGATACAAATACCCCATGGAGGACAAGTTCCATCAGCATTACACTGCATTTTTCCACCTTTAATGTTTTGTTGTACTCTTTTGTTAAGAGTTTTGACACCTGTTAGATTTTCTAAATTTTTCATTGGTTAAAAATTATAAATATTGTTCTTGAATATTAAGTACCGTCAAGATTTCGGTTTTAATTTCTACAAGAGAAAAATTATACTTGTAGGAAATGTTGTTTTTAGGATTTATTACTTATAGAAACAATTAAAATCTCCACAATAAATTTGGTTTATATTATTGCTTTAATTAGGACGTTCTGGTGGTTTTAATTTACAATGTCCTTTTTCACAATAATACCTTTCTGGACATATTTCTATACAATTATGATATGCACCACCCCTTAATGTTAAGTTGTTCATTTTTACTAAGTTGTTTGGCACTATTAAGATTTTTTAAATTTTTCATTGGTTAAAAGCAATACGTTTTAGATCTTGAACATTTATATACCGTCAAGATTTCGGTTTTAATTCCTACAAGTGAAGGCTTATCACTTGTAGGAAATGTAAGTTTTTTGATTTTTTTATGGTAATAACTACTATGGTTCTTTATAGTAGCTAATCAACTGTAAAAATCGAATTGATATTATTCAAGTAGGTATCTTTCACATGCACCGTTAATACAGGTCCATCCTGTTGGGCATGTGCCATCTGCATTACATTGTCTTTTTCCACCTTTAATACTTTGTTGTTCTTTTTTGCCAAGTGTTTTGGCTCCTCTTAGGTTCTCTAAATTTTTCATTTTGTATAAATTTAAAATGTAGTTTTTAGCCTGAACATTTTGAAACTGTCAGGCATTCAGTTCTGTTTATTTGGTGTATTTATTCTATACTGTATTGACAAACACCATTTATACATTTCATTAATCCAGGGCAGGAATAATCAGGTCTACAGTCGATTTGACCACCTTTTATGATTTGCTGCTCTTGCTTACTAAGAGTTTTCGCTTTTGTAAATTCTTTTAAATTTTTCATAGGGTTTCTTTGATGAGTTATAAATTAGGATCAATATGGATTGGTCCTTCTGGACCTCCACCAGTACTTCCTCCGCCACCACTGCCACCATTACTAGGATTATTAGGTACACAAATTCCATTTTCACAGTGCTGTCCAGTAGGACAATAGCCAACTCCATCTTCCATTTGACATGCCGATGGAATGTAATGTGATATTAAACCACCTTTTACATTTTGTTGCTCTGTTTTTGTAAGTGATTTTACTCCTAATTGATTTTGTAATTTTTTCATGATATTCATTTAAAATAATTGATAGATGATTTATAAATCTTCGGCGAAGAGTTCACAGGTATAATTGATGCAAATAGTTCCTGGAGGGCATGTCATTCCTGGAAAGCACTTGAATGGAGTTAGTGAACCACCTTTGATTGATTGTTGCTCTTTTTTGTCTAGTTTTTTAGCGTTTACTAATGTTTTTAAATTTTTCATTCTGTAAATTTTAAGTGTAATTTTCCTGAATATTTAAAGCCCGTCGGAAATTCGGTTTATGGTATAAGAACAGTTTTCGATTGTTCTGTGATTTCTTCATCGAGTAGCGATTCAATAAAATGTTGTAAGTCTTCAAAATCATATTCTTTTGGATATGATCTACCATTAATCAGTACTTCTGGAGTAAATAGAATATGGTTTTGTGTGCACCATTCTTTTTCTTTTTCAAGTACGTCGTAAATGTTTATATTATTACACTTCCCGTATGTCTGAATCCATTTTAGAGGTGTAAAATTATTATAAGCATCGTTCATTGCTTCTATGCATGCGGATTGACCTTTTGTTTTATATAAGTCTATTAATTTAGAGGCAATTTGCGTATCAGTATTCTCCTTTTTGTTTGATAAATTGAAGCGTACAATAATTTTAATATCAGGTGATTTTTCTAAGGTTTGATGTATTATTTTGTGTGAGTTCTTACAAAAACTACATAATGGATTAGTGATAATAAGAATTTCAAGATTGGTATTTGAATTTCCAAAAGTAATCTCATTAACAGTGGGAATTTGAGTATTTAATTCTGGAGATCTGAGAAGTAATGCCTTAAATATTTCAAAATTTCTTTTGAATTTGCTGTGTTGAATTTTCAGATCGAATATTTGCTTATTTTCCTTTAATTTTTGCGAGATATAAAACCAAAAACTAGCTGAAATAAATAAGCTTACCAGGAGTGCTGGTATCAGGTTTATTGATAACTGAAGTAATTCTGCTGAAGTAATTACAAAGTAAGAAATTGAAGCTTGTAAAAAAAGAATGCTAATTGTAGACAAGCAGAGTAAACACCATTTTTTCACAACTACAGCTTGGTATATAATTGAGTAGATCGTAAATGGTAATGCTAAGATACTTATCTGAAAAAGTAATTTAAAATCATGTGATTTAAGAGTAATGGAAAATGAGAGAATCGTAATGAATACGAAATAGATCATACCCAAGTCACTAAGTTTTAGAATGCCAAGGAATTTTCCGCCTTTTGAATTCATAACATCTGCACAGCTTAGTTTTTTGTTTTTTCCGGAACAAATTTTGTCGAGAAGTGGAGAGTTTTCTCCTAATTCATGTTGGAATATTAATGAACAAACATAAATTCCAATAGTAGAGAGAAAAAAGTGAATACTCTCGAATATATTCTGATTTGTAATAATAAATGTTAGCACAATAACTAATGGGCTTACGGTTACCAATAGCTTCTTAAAATTATAATCTTGAGTTGTTTTTTTGTATTCATCAATATCGATGCCTAAAATAATACCAGTCCAAATAATTATAAACTGAGAATAGGTAAGAAATTCATATTTCTTGCCATTTTCACTCATCCTCAATCCATTATTATGTTTGCTAATTAATGCAAAATTATCTCCGTTTTCGTTCTTGATATGAGCAATGAAGTGATTAGGTAAAAATTCTATATTTTCTTCTGATTTTGGAATTTCCAAAGCTAAATTTGGAACCTTGAAATGATCAAGAACTCCAGTTAATGAATTTAAGCTTGGATAGGTAGGGTGACCGAATAGTTGAAGGCGAAGTTCGTCATTATCAACTTTAATTTTATTCTTAACTAATAATCCTTCAAGAATTAGGAATAAATTTTCATTCATAATAGCATTAAATATTAGGTAGGTGTATTTTGGGTAGAAACAGAAACTAATTTATCATCAATTTTCAATTCAAAAACATGAATTATATGCTTAGAAGTTAATTGTTTTGATACATTGTTTTAAAACGATTAAAACCTTTCCGGTGTTAGGTGTTACAGTAGATATAATGTTTTTTTTGAAATGGTGTTGTTCTTTATTCTGGAAAGAATAGAAGTGTAGTTTGTAGTACATAAAAGTAGTATTTTGTCTTTGTTTATTTATAGTCGTCAGGTACTAATTTATGAAAAATTTATTTTATTAGTACAATTTATTTTATAAAAAACAATACATATAAAACCATTTATCAGTAAAAATAAGGGTTTTAGAGTAATTAAAATAACATTTGCATATAATGTGTTGCAATGTCAAATGTTTGGATTAATATTTGGAATTAAACAATATTACTATTGATCAAAATAGTGAGTTGTTGTAGGTGAGGAGTTCTGATTTTGCTGTGTGTATAGTGAACAAAACATGATTGATTATACGAGTAAATACAATTGTAGAAAGTAAATAATAATGTGGAATGATATTATTGGTGTTGCAAAATAGTTGTGAAAATTAAGCTTCATTTTATTTAGATAATGATATAATCATTTCCAAATAAAAATCTATTAGAATTAAAATTATCATGTGTATGAAACACCATTGTATTTTAAACTGAAATACTGGATTTTCTATTTTCAAGCTTTAAATGATCTTCATCTGAATGTGAGATGGGAATAGTAAAATAAAATAAACTACCTCTTTGCAATAGAGATTGCAAATGAATTTCTCCACCAAGTTTTTCAACAAGACCTTTAACGATAGATAATCCTAATCCTGTTCCTCCATAAATTCGATCTGCATTCTGTTCAACTTGTGAAAAACGGTTGAATATTGATTTGTGATAGGTTTCAGGAATGCCAATGCCAGTATCTTTTATGTAAAAAGTAAGTAATCCGTTTGTTTCAACTTTAAGGTCTACTTTGATATAGCCTTTATCCGTAAATTTAAAGGCATTATTAACAAGATTTGTAATTACTTGCTTTAATTTTCCTTTGTCTGTAAAGAGGATAATATTATTAGATTTTTCTGTGTTTGGTAATTTTAGTTCAAGATGAGCTTTATCATATCTTTTTTGAATTTCGCAAAAAGTAGGAGTTAATTCTGTTATGAGGTCATTTAAAAGAAATTGCTCTGTGTGTAGTGCTATGTTTTCAGATTCAATTTTAGAAATATCTAATAAGTCACTGATAATATAAAGCAAATCTTTCCCTCTTTGACTTATGATATTAGTATATTCACTTAGTTTGATTTTGTTGTTAAATTCTTGTGGTAAGAGTGAAGAAAAACCTAGAATTGCGTTCATTGGTGTTCGTATTTCATGACTCATATTTTGAAGAAATATAGTTTTTAAACGATCACTTTCAATTGCTTTTTGGTTTGCGACAATTAGTTTATTGTTTTGTTCTTTTAAGATAGCTTCACTTTGAATAACTCTTTTCTGGGAATCATTTTTCTGTTTTGCAACCATTAATATTCTTCTGTAAGACAAACTGCCTATGAGTAGAAGTAAAAGATAAATGATAGAGTGGGTAAGAATTAAGTTGTTGATTTTTACTTTTAAAATTTCCTTATATCTTTTCATTGGAATGGCAACACTTATTCCTCCTCGGATATCTCCAATTTTGTATCCCTGATTAGCATGACATTTAATACATGAATTCTCTATTACTAATGGCTTCATGTATCTCAAATGATTTTCATTATTAATATTTTCAATACTTGAATATTCTTGTTTTCCGTCCTGAAACATTTTTAGAGCATTCGTTTCCCATTCATCTGCTTTATTTTTTGGATTTAGAGGATGTAAACTGGTAATGTGTCCTTTTTCGCCATACTGTACAGCACCTATTTGAAATACAAGTCGGGTCATGTATGCAGGATTAATTAAGGTAAGTATTTGTCCAGTATTGGTCGTTATATTTCTGTCCTTAACAAACTCCAAATAAGGGTTGGGAACTATAGAATCGGTTATTGGTACATAAACACCTCCGTGCATGGATGCCCACTTGCGAAAGGCGAGATCTTTATTGTAATTACCTAAAGCTTCAACTTTAGCTAATTCATAGGTGGTTTTTCTTTCATTTGTAATATTCCATGACAAAGATGTTGCTATCAGAATGGTAAATCCAACAATCATTGATATGAAAAATTGCTTGAAATATTTTATTTCATTACTCATAGTCAATATTTAGTAGTAGTCGTTTGTATACCTGTTAATATGTCTAAGTACATTGATATACAAATTCAATAAATAAAAGTTATGATATAAGTTAATGAAATTTATTAGTAAGCAAAAATTATTTAATGTGTTTTATTTCACTAGTAATGAGAGATTTTGTTTTTTACAAAGGAAAGCGTAATGTTAATTATTCTGGATGAGATAAGCTCCAAGCTTTGGGTTCGGCTGAGAACCATGCTTTAACTTGTGACCAATTTCCTCTAAAAAAATCCGATTCCCGATAGTGATTTAAAGCGTTTTCTGATTCCCAATGACTTCGTGTGAAAAATATTGAGGGATTCGAAATATCTTGTAATATTTCAAGATGTGAACAGCCATTAAACGCTAATATATCAGATTTTTCATTTTTGGTTAGCTGTTTAAAATCATCAATGTGATTAGCTAGGATCTCAAGTTTTACGAATCTAATAATCATGGAATTTTATTCTGATATCTGAGTTGGTTTCTAACTGTAAAAGTTCTGCTAAGTTACCTTTGTTTATTGCGATTTCCAATAATCCCGAAGAATTGAATAAAGCCAATAATTCACCATCTGATGTTTCGTGATAATCTTTATTAATTTTTGTAATTCTGTAATGATTGCTCTGAACCAAAATCTCGAATTTACGATTGTCGCAAGCCGATGTAAACAATTCCTCTGAAACATTGGTTGTAATGTTTCCATTTGAGTCAATGTAAATGGCTTGCCCTGTAATGGTTCCTTTCTGAATGGTAGCACGTATTGGAACCAATCGATACAAATCTTCCTGAGTAGGACCTAATGATTTTATTCCTCCTGAATTTATAATTTCAGCAGCAGCTTTTACAAATACATTCATTTCGGGAAAAGTGTGATATCTTTCCTCTTTTTTAATATTTTCGATTCGAACAATTTGCTCAGGTTCTCCTTTCAAGGCAAGACTGAAAATACCGTTATCAGCGCCAATAAAATAATGTCCTTTGTGTTTTATAGCCACATGTTTATGCTGAGAAGTAGCTTCAGAATTGACACCCAAAATATGTATACTTCCTTCAGGAAAATGGTGATAGGCATTTTTTAAGATGAATGCGGCTTGAGAGATGTTGTAGTTTTGAATGTTGTGACTTAAATCGATTAATTGCGATCCTGGGCAGAGAGATAAAAGTCGCCCTTTTAATGCTCCCAAATAATAATCCTGATGATGAAGATCGGTGGTTAAACTGATTACGGTCATAAGTAAGTTCCTTTATGGTGATACATTAGGTGACAAAAAACTAAATTTTCTTCTTTTTCTTTGCCTGACAAATCAGAATTAATAACTAATTTGTGTGCTCAAAAGTAATGATTATTGAAACAAATTTATGATTGAAAAGAGTATATCTTTAGGGGTGATTGATCCTCTTGAATTTTATGGAATTAACAATAGTAAGCTTGAGGTGATTAAGGAAATGTTTCCAAAATTAAGCATTGTTGGAAGAGGAAGTGAGATAATTGCCAATGGAGAAGCCAAAACTCTTGAGTTGTTTGAGGAAAAGGTAAATTTGTTAATACAACACTACAATCAATACAATGTTCTAACCCTTGCTAATATCAAAAGAATCTTTCTTGAGAATTCGTCTGGAGTTCAAAATCCTGATGATCCTGAAAGTGTAATCATTTTTGGAAACAATGGTAAAATTATTCGTTCCAGGACAGCAAATCAACGAAAGTTGGTTGAGAAATCGGCGAAGAACGATATGGTTTTTGCCGTTGGTCCTGCAGGATCGGGAAAGACATATACAGCAATTGCGCTTGCAGTTAAAGCATTAAGAAATCAGGAAGTAAAGAAAATTATCCTGAGTCGTCCGGCGGTTGAAGCAGGAGAGAATCTTGGATTCCTTCCGGGAGATTTAAAAGAGAAAATTGATCCGTATTTACAACCCCTATACGATGCCTTATTGGATATGATTCCACCAAGAAAATTGGCAGATTATTTAGAAGCAGAGGTGATTCAAATTGCACCTTTGGCATATATGCGAGGTAGAACGTTAAACGATGCTTTTGTGATTTTAGATGAGGCACAGAATACCACAACCAAGCAGTTGAAAATGTTTTTAACTCGAATGGGAACAAGCGGTAAATTCATGATTACAGGTGACATCACTCAGATTGATTTACCACGAAAACAGCAATCAGGATTGGTGCAAGCATTTCGTATTCTTCGTAAGATTAAAGGAATCGCAATGGTGGAATTCGATAGTTCGGATATCATCCGTCACCGATTGGTAAAAGAGATTGTATCTGCTTACGAAAAAGAAGATGAAAGAGAGGAAGAAAAGCAGACGAAAAAGAGAGAAAATAAAGAATAATTAATTTATCTTCGCGGTAAAATAAACCATTTTATAAATTATTTGAATTTTTTGGAACAATGAAAGAAGCAATCGTAAAAACAGATTTTAATTTTCCGAATCAAAAGAATGTTTACAAAGGTAAGGTAAGAGACGTTTATAATATTAACGATGAATATCTTGCAATGGTCGTTTCGGACCGTATTTCAGCATTCGATGTTGTTTTACCTGAAGGGATTCCTTTTAAAGGACAGGTATTGAACCAAATTGCAGAACGCTTTTTGGATGCTACTGCAGATATTGTTCCTAACTGGAAAATCGCTACTCCGGATCCAATGGTAACAGTTGGACATTTGGCTGAACCATTCATGGTTGAAATGGTGATCAGAGGTTATTTAACTGGTCATGCATGGAGAGAGTACAAGGCTGGAAAAAGAATGCTTTGTGGCGTTCCAATGCCAGAGGGAATGAAAGAGAATCAAAAGTTTGAGAAGCCAATTATTACACCTACAACAAAAGCGTTGGAAGGTCATGATGAGGATATTTCAAGAGAAGAGATTTTGAAGCAGGGTATCGTAACAAAAGAAGATTATGAAGCACTTGAAGAGTATACGCAAGCATTATTTGCTCGTGGTACTGAAATTGCTGCTGAAAAAGATTTGATTTTGGTTGATACAAAATATGAGTTTGGAAAGAAGGATGGTAAAATTTACCTGATTGATGAAATTCATACACCAGATTCATCTCGTTATTTCTACTCAGAAGGTTACGAGGAGCGATTGGCAAACAATGAGCAACAAAAGCAGTTGTCGAAAGAGTTTGTTCGTGAGTGGTTAATGGAGAATGGTTTTCAGGGAAAAGAAGGACAAGCTATTCCTGAAATGAACGAGGAAAGAGTAAACCAAATTTCTGAGCGTTACATTGAGTTGTACGAGCAGATTATTGGCGAAAAATTTATTAAAGCTGAAGCTACAAGTGTAAAAACAAGAATCGAGAAGAATATCGAAGCTTGTTTAAAAGAGATATAGTATATCAAATCTAGATATAAGAAAACCCCGAAATCTTTTGGATTTCGGGGTTTGTTATATTGTATGGCGCAGAGACGCACGACCGTGCATCTGTACGGTGTAAAATAAAATCATCCACCAACACGCTTCACCTTGTAGCCTTCCGATTTTAAAAGATCCATGATTTTATCACGATGATCGCCCTGGATTAAGATTTCTCCATCTTTAGCAGATCCGCCGCCACCGCATTTCGATTTTAACATTTTTCCTAATTCTTTTAAATCATCAGAACTTCCAACAAATCCTTCGATAAGAGTCACTACTTTTCCCTTGCGCTGTTTCTTATCAAGCAGTACTTTTAAGGTTTGTTGATTGGGAGCCAAGGTTTCTTCTACTGACTCATCATCGTATTCGTAATTGTAATCAGGGTTCGTGGAATACACGATATTTTTTTTCTTTTTAGCCATGATAAAAAGGATAAAGTTTAAAGTAATAAGTTTAATGTATTAAAGCTCCAAGCTCCAAGCTCCAAGCTCCAAGTAAAAAGGTAAATTGAAAAAATTCAAATTCCAAAAAACAAATCGCAAAGGAAACAGTTTAACAATTTCTGGAAAACCTAAGAAGTTTCGAACTTTGTAACTTCAACGCGCAAATATACCTATTTTCTATTTCTGGATCTTATTCGATCGTAAAAATAGATAATGGAACCTATAACAGGAATAAAGGCTACCAATAGTATCCAAACGAGCTTATCAATTCCCAATAATTTTCTTTTTAGTATATCAACAATTGCAATAATTGGTAGAATAATGGCTACGATTTTGGTTAGTAGCCAAATATCAAATAGTATGGAAAGTATCATATCAGAGTGTTCTTATAAATTATAATCGACAAAAATAAAAGAAATCCTTATCTGCTCGCACAACGAACACATTTTTTGCTTTCCGGCATTATCATTATTCTTCCCAAAGGAATGGTTGAGCCACATTTGATACACTTGCCAAAATCTGGATTGTCGATATTCTTTAAAGTTTCTTTTAAGGCTGAAAGTTGAACTTGTTTCTTGCGCAGTGCAGCTTCATTGACACTTTTGTTGTTAATGGCATCCATTCTGCTAACTCTACCAATTGCACAATCGGGAGAAATGGGTTGGGTCAAATCTTTTAAGGTGATGATCTCAGCTTCCAGCTTTTCAATCTTTTCTTTTATCTGCGTTTCAATAGTAAGCTTTTCGTCTTGTATCATTTTGTGTTTATTGATTTTGGGTCTACCAAAGATAATAGAAAATGTAAATTGAGCTATATTGGTGATTGGATACGTGAAAATGAATTACTTTTGTGCTTTATTGCAATAAAAAGAATATCCATGTCTGTTGAAAATATACCTGAAATATTCCTTGAAAAGGATAAGTCTGTACAAGACTTGTTTGTTTATGATTTTAAAATGATTAGCGATGTGGTGAAAAGTAAGGTGAACTTAAGCATGAACATGTTTAGTTTTTTGCAAGTTGGTAAGAAGCAAGTTCACTTTGCCGATGCATCGGTGATGGTAAATAAGGAACAATCTTTACTCATTAGACAAGGTAATTGGCTTTGGACAGAATTGTTGGATAATGATGATATCTATTACTGTAAGCTCCTTTTCTTTTCGGAGAATCGATTAAAAGAGTTCTTAGATAAATATGCCGAGAAACAAGAGAGTCTTAAAGATGAAATACCATTTTTTGTAATAGAAAATGATGAATACATCGCCTCGTATTTGGATACTTTATCAAGAATGATGGTAAAGTCATCTAATTTTAATGCAAATTTGCTTTCAGTTAAGTTTGAAGAAATCATGCTATACTTAATAAGTAAATACGGTCAGAAATTTGAGTTGTATTTATATTCATTGATATCTAAAGAAAGTTCCCCTTTTAAAAAGATCATCGAAAGTAATGTATATTCAAATCTGAAACTGGAAGAAATTGCCTTTTTGTGCAATATGAGCTTGTCAACATTCAAACGAAATTTTATTGCAGAGTATAATGTTTCACCGGGAAAATGGCTTCAGGATAAGAGACTTCAAAGAGCGAAAGAGCTTTTGCAAAATGGAGACGTCACCGCTTCAGATATCTATTTGGATTTTGGTTATTCAAACCTTCCTAACTTTAGCATTGCCTTTAAAAACAAGTTTGGAATCAGTCCAACAGAAATTATAAAATAATTCTATTGCCATTGTACCTCTTTATTTATTGAGTGTTTTGGCGAGTTTTATGTAGGTGATATATCATTGCAAATCCAGATTGACCTTTTTTAATAATCAAATGAACTTTTTCAGTAAGCATGCTGGAAGGATCTTGCCATACTTTTGTCAGCGTAATCATTAACAAGCATTCTGCTTTGGATAAAGCAAACGGATGAACTTTTGATTCAAATTGATAAAAAACCAAATAGTAAATAAAAGTTATGGCAAAGTTTATTGTACCAAAGGAAGTTTTTCATGGACTAGGAAGTCTTGAAAATTTAAAAGGATTAAAAGGAACAAAAGCAGTTATCGTTATTGGTGGTAACTCGGTAAAAGCAAATGGATCGCTTGGAAGAACAGAGAACTATTTAAAAGAAGCAGGAATGTCAACTGTTGTGTTTTCAGGAGTTGAAGCAGATCCATCAATTGATACCGTAATAAAAGGTGCTGAGTTTTTTACTCAGGAACAACCAGATGTAATTGTTGGTTTAGGTGGTTGTTCGGCTATTGATGCGGCAAAAGCAATGTGGGTATATTATGAGTATCCAGATTCGACACTTGAAGAATTGGCAGCTCCATTTGCAGTTAAGCCAATGCGTAACAAAGCATATTTTGTAGCAATTCCTTCAACCAGTGGAACAGGTACTGAAATCACAGGTCTTTCTGTAATTACTGATAGAGAAAAAGGAACCAAATACCCAATTGTTTCGCACGAGTTAACTCCTGATGTAGCAATTGTTGATGGTGAGCTTTGTGAAAGTATGCCAGCGCATGTAACTGCTAATACAGGATTAGATGCATTGAGTCATGGTGTTGAAGCTTACGTTTCAAACATTGCTGATCGTTATAACGATGCCTTGGCAAAAGGAGCTATCGAATTGGTATTTGAGAATCTACAAAAAGCACACACAGAGCCGAACAACAAAGAAGCTCGTCAGGCAATGCACGATGCATCATGTATGGCAGGTATGGCATTTACAAACGTATGGTTAGGAATTGTTCACTCCATGTCTCACCAAATTGGTGGTACGTTCGGTATTCCTCACGGATGTGGTAATGCGATCCTAATGCCAAATGTAACTCGTTTCAACTCAAAAGTGACCGATAAGTACGATGATTTAGCAACATTATTTGGGAAATCAACAGCTGAAGATTTTGCGCAAGAGATTGAGACTCTACGTTCATCAGTTGGTGTTGTGGGTTCAATTAAAGAATATGGTATCAGTCAGGAAGAGTGGGATGCGAAATTAGATACGTTAACACAGAATGCAATGGATGATCCTTGTACGCTTTTCAATCCTAGAAAACCTAAGTTTGAAGAAATTAAAGCGATTTATCAAGCTTGTTACAATGGAACTTCTATTAATTTGTAAGAAATCGATGTAAAAGGACTGGAGGGGAGTTGTAATAACTCCCCTTTATTTTTGTATAATTAACTGTAATAGTATATTTTACATGCACAATTCGAGTTGGATGCCTAATAAAGCTAAATCGCGTGGAAACTAAGGGTTTATTTAGATTCATCCTAAAATAAAAAGCTGTTTAAAAATAGCTTTTTAGTTGTAGGTAGGTATGCCACTTCTTTTTACATTTGGAATAGAAACAAGTGCTGATGTTCAGATATGGAAACGATTGCGAATAAGCATGTTCCATATCCAAATCAATCAGTTTTTATTCTGTTTTTTTCATTCATTTATTAAAAAACGTAATGAACAAGATCGTTGAAAAAGAAAATTTTTCAGAAAAAGTCGTAAAAATTGTAGTCGAGGCTCCTTTAATAGCCAAAGCTCGCAAGCCGGGTAACTTTGTAATCGTAAGAGTTGGCGAAAAAGGAGAGCGTATTCCTTTGACAATCGCAGGTGCGGATGTTAAAAAAGGAACCATTACCATGATCGTTCAGAAAATGGGGGTTTCTTCGAAGAAGTTATGTGCTCTTGAAGTTGGTGACGATGTAACTGATTTGGTTGGACCTCTAGGGAAACCAACCGAAATTCACAATGTTGGAACTGTACTTTGTTGTGGTGGTGGAGTAGGTGTTGCACCACTTTTGCCTATTGTTGAAGGATATAAGAAAGCTGGTAATAAAGTGATCACTATTATTGCAGCACGTAATAAAGAGCTTTTGATTCTTGAAGATGAGATGCGTAAGCACTCTGATGAATTGATTATCATGACTGATGATGGTTCATATGGAAAAAAAGGTTTGATTACAGAAGGAATGGAAGAAGTAATTCAACGTGAAAAAATTGACGAGTGTATTACTATCGGACCAGCAGTGATGATGAAGTTCTGTTCTTTGGTAACAAAGAAGCACGAAATTCCAACAATGGCTAGTTTGAATAGTATCATGGTTGACGGAACAGGAATGTGCGGTGCTTGCCGTGTTACTGTTGATGGAAAAACCAAGTTCACTTGTGTTGATGGTCCTGAATTCGACGCGCACAAAATTGATTTCGACGAAATGATGTCGAGATTGGGCGGATACAAGAGCGAAGAGCAGGATAAATTAGATCATTTTCACGAATAATTATTTAACTAGACAAACACAGGACAATGGAAAGGTCTGAAGAATATATCAAAAACGAACGTAAAAAAGAGTGGCGCGTTGAGCTTCAAAAGAAGACAAAGGCGAAAGATCGTATGACTCTTGAAAGAGTTGAGATGTCTGAAATGGATGCTAACGAGCGTATCAAATCGCAAAGAGTTGAAGTAAATCAGGGTTTAACTAAGGAGCAAGCGATACTTGAAGCTACTCGTTGTATGGATTGTGTAAACCCAACCTGTATGGAAGGTTGCCCGGTAAGCATTAACATCCCTAAGTTTATCAAATACATTGAGAAGGAAGAGTTTGGAAAAGCTGCTTCTGTATTGAAAGAAACATCTGCATTGCCAGCTGTTTGTGGTCGCGTTTGTCCACAGGAAGTGCAGTGTGAGCAGAAGTGTTTTTATGTAGAGAAATTAAATCAACCATCGGTTGCAATTGGTCACCTGGAGCGTTTCGCTGCTGACTGGGAAAGAGAATCAGGAGAGATTGCTGTACCAGAATGTGCTGAAAACAATGGTGTAAAAGTTGCTGTTATCGGTTCTGGTCCTTCAGGATTGTCATTTGCAGGAGATATGGCTAAGTTGGGTTACGATGTAACTGTATTCGAAGCGCTTCACGAAATTGGTGGTGTATTAAAATATGGTATTCCTGAATTCCGTTTGCCAAATGCTGTTGTTGATGTTGAGATTGACAACCTTCGCCAAATGGGAGTGAAGTTTATCACCAACTTTATTGTTGGACAAACTGCTTCATTGGAAGACTTAAAAGAGCAAGGATACAAATCATTTTACGTAGGTTCTGGTGCTGGTTTACCAAGATTCATGAATATTCCTGGTGAAAATGCCAATGGTATCCTTTCATCAAATGAATATTTAACTCGTGTGAACCTAATGGGTGCTGATGCTGAAGATTCAGATACTCCTGTTCTTCGTGGTAAAAACGTAGTTGTAGTTGGTGGTGGTAATACTGCTATGGACTCGGTACGTACTGCCAAGCGTTTGGGTGCTGAAAGAGCAATGATTGTTTATCGTCGTTCTGAAGAGGAAATGCCTGCACGTGTTGAAGAGGTTCATCACGCGAAACAAGAAGGAGTTGAGTTTTTAACTTTAACAAATCCTATCGAATACATTGCTGATGAAAATGGTCGTGTAAAGCAGGTTAGAGTTCAGAAAATGGAATTGGGTGAGCCTGATGCTTCTGGACGTAGAAGACCTATTCCAATGGAAGGATCGGAATACAATATTGATGCAACTGTTGTAGTTGTAGCTGTAGGTGTATCTCCAAATCCATTGATTCCAAATTCAGTTGAAGGATTGGAAGTATCTAAATGGGGAACTATTGAAGTTGTAAAAGACAAGATGCAATCTTCAATTCCAGAGGTATTTGCAGGTGGTGACATCGTTCGTGGTGGTGCTACAGTAATCCTTGCTATGGGTGATGGTCGTAAGGCTGCAGCCAATATGGATGTATATTTAAGAGAGAAGTATTTGTCTCAAAAAGTGGAACAATAATTTAGCTGCAAGCTAAAAGTGGTAAGCTTCAAGAGATATTTGTAACTTGAGGCTTGATACTTGAAACTTATTTATGCTATACTTTAAAATTGAATAAAGATATGAAGGAATTTAATTCACTTGACGATATTTTAGATTTTGCCATTAACGAAGAGAAAATGGCTGCTGAGTTCTATACAGCTCTTGCTGGAAAGATGAAACATCAGGAAATGAAAGATACTTTCGAGCAATATGCTTTGGAAGAGATCGGACACAGAACCAAATTGGAAGCAATCAAGAACGGTAAGCAGTACAACATGTCGACTGAGAAAGTTGCTGATTTAAAAATTGGTGATTATTTGGTTGAAGTTGATACAGAGAAAATAAATATCACTTACCAGGAAGCTTTAACCATTGCAATGAAAAAGGAGAAAGCTGCTTTTAAATTGTATATGGACTTAGCTGCGGCTGCTAACGATGCTACATCAAAAGATTTATTCATGATGTTGGCTAACGAAGAAGCAAAACACAAATTGAGATTCGAAGTTGAGTATGATACGAACATCTTAACAGAGAATTAAAATTTGATAAGAAATAAGAATGGAGCCGTAGCCTTATGCTGCGGCTTTTTTTTTGTGAAAGTCTTTGCTTTTAAGCAATATATAACGGTACGCTGTACCTTTCTATTCAAATTAACAAACTCTCTACAAATACAACGGTGCTCCGCACCTAGGCAATAATCAGTTCTTCATCATAAATAAAGCAGCAGAGCTGCGTAAACTTTGTAGATAGATAATTTTAATGCCTTCAAAGGTGCAGCGCACCGTAACTTTCATTGCTGTTGGTGTTTTCCCATTTAATCCTGAATGTTTTTGTCAATATATAATGGGTAATTAACTTAGGTGCAGAGAATGTATTTAATAAAAATGCCCAAAACCGATTAGGTTTTGGGCTTACTATCTAAATTAAATTCTATTTAGTTTTTATGCTGAGCGTTAACAACATCGGCTCCAACCATAGCTTCCATTACTTTTCCTTTCATGCCTATGTCAGAAGTCATAAAAATGACATTTTTATTCTTCTCGCCCATAGAGATAAGCGTATCCTGATCAATCAGCTTCATCACCAATTCTGTAGCATCTTTAATCTCCATATTGGTTCCTACAGTTAAATCTTTGATCGCTTTTTCACGTCCTTTTAAAACTGCCATTTGCTGTAAGGCAACACCTTCACCTTGTAATTTCTTACTTTCTTTTTCAGCTTCAGCGGCTTTAATAATAAGAATTTTATCAGCTTCCCCTTTTTCTTCCGCAGCTTGTCTAAGTCTCTTCTGTTCGTTAATTGCATTCATAGCATCTACCACTTTAGAATCTGGCAAGATATCAACAACCAAAGTTTTCTTAATATCAAACCCATAATTTGATAATAGAGAATTCAAACCTTCCATTACCGTATTGGCAATATTGTCTTTGTTTTCGTAAACCATATCTAACTCCATTTTTGGGACTTCAGCTCTTACTGCATCGAACACAAAAGATTCGATTTGGGCAGTAGAGTCTGCAAGCTCGTAAAAAGAGTTTTTAATGCTATCTACATCAGTTTTAATAAGGTACTGAATAGCAACTTCAATTTTCAGAGTTACTTTATCCTGAGTGATAGTCTCTACAGGAACACGTAGCTCCTGAATCTGTAAATTTTGAACACCAACTACCTGATCGATAAGTGGGATTCTAAGGCTGATACCTGCTCTACGAACCGATTGGAACTTACCTAATCGTTGTATGATTTTAGCCTGTTTCTGATTCACGATAATGATTGAAAGAAGTAGGAATATTATTCCTAATACAATACTGATGATAATTATGAAATTTTCCATTGTTTTGTTTTATAAATTAATTATTGATTTTGTTATTACTATTTTTTAATGTCTGGTTGGGCTATGAATGTTAATGCTTCTTTTCATGCAGCTTTATTTATGTGAGAAAGTTTTACATAGAGAATACTTTATAATTATCCATCTCTTCTGAATCATCTGAACAGCCAAGAAAATTTGCTGTTATTGTCCATGAGGCATGTCCTAGTATTTTAGAAATCCATCTTTTGGAATCAGTAGAAAAGTCTTTTGTTTCTAAAAACTTAATACAGAATGTCTTTAAAAAGCTATCCGAAGATAAATTCTGATAAGGGATTTCGTATTTCGTGAAAAGCAATTTGACTTGTTTGTTGACATATTGAGAGGATAAGACCTGTTTACCAGAATTGTTTAAAAAGATGTATTGATCAGGTGTTGGAGATCCTAATTTTGTATGGATTCTACGGATAATATTTTGGATATCCTCTATGATATAAATGCTTCTTATTTTGTTTTTATCTTGAATCTCAAAAGAAGTCTTGCTTAAGACATCTTCCCAACGAATGGTTAAGATGCTTTTTAACCTGAGACCAAAAAAGCATCCGAAAGCAACAATTAAAGCTATTTTATATTGTTTATCCAATTCTAGCTTTTGGATGCTAACTGGAATGTGCTTCCAATTAATATGTTCAGATTTAGATGTATCTCTATTTAATGTCATTTATTCTTCCTGATAGTGAATTCTTAGGTGAATATATGTAAAAAGTTTCAAAAAACAAAGTTTAAATATGAAAATGAAACTAAATGATATGATTGCACCTATTTGTAGTTTAGTTTTTATTCAGGAT
>Ga0209379_10000285_pt1 | contig 48191 bp, 46 predicted proteins | sample tdDd001_FD_187124 | JGI IMG/M metagenome (GOLD analysis project Ga0209379, IMG submission 187124) | Marine sediment microbial communities from the Atlantic coast under amendment with organic carbon and nitrate - tdDd00.1 (SPAdes)... | ecosystem: Environmental > Aquatic > Marine > Coastal >... | reverse complement strand
GTATATTTAGTTTCTTTAATTGTCTTGCTATGGTCATAGCCAAATGATGAACCCCTAGAATATGTTCAATAGTTGAATGACCTGTCACTTCATAATTAAGTTTCATCATTTCATAAATATGTTGAGCTTCATATGCTTCTTTGAAATACTTGTATTCATCAGCATTTTCCAGCTCAAGAACCTCTTCATGGGTTAACAGTTCCAACGGGTACACACTCATAAAACTACCGTCATCAGAATCCATTTGAAATTCATTGTACACATGTAATAGTTTTAAAAAGAATGCATATATCCTTTTATCCGCTTCTAATTCGATTGTCACAGCATCTGGAAAAGATAAACCGAGAGCGTAATAATAAACTTTTTCTAAGAAAGTATCATCTATTTCTGTATCAAACAAACAATGAGAGACACTTTTGAATGTATCTTCTAAAGCTTTGCAACTGTAGTCATCTCTTTCAATATGTTTCAGCATCACTTGATAAAATTCAGGCATGGACAAACATGTCAGTATATCTTTCTTATCAAATTGATGCTCAACCAAGAAACGCCAATGAGTCATACGTCTTTTCATTGTGGTGATTATCTTTGCTGTTAATTCTCGTTTCATAATAATACTCCTTTGAAAACATATACCCCAATGCAGCTGTTTTATTTGAATATTCCGATAATTAATTATAATACGAATTAAGCAAAAGAAAAACCACAATATTATTGTGGTTTAGCAATATCTGTTCGATACATCATTTGACTGAATCTAATTTTTTCTACTTCTTTATACGTATGAGCTCTAGCTTTATTCAAGTGATCAGATAGAGTCACTACAGTTAAAACACGACCGCCATTAGTAACAACTTCATTGTCTTTAAAAGTTGTTCCTGCATGGAAAACTAAAGACTCCGTATGATCTAAACCCGTGATAACTTTCCCTTTTTCATAACTACCAGGATAACCACCAGATGCCATAACAACACCTACGGCTTCATCTTCAGACCACTTCATTTCAATTTGATCAAGCGTTCCATCAATACAAGCGTCAATGATATCAATAAGATCCGTTTTAAGTCTTGGTAATACGACTTGTGTTTCAGGATCTCCTAATCTGCAATTGAACTCAATGACTTTTGCTTCATTGTCTTTTATCATTAATCCGATAAAGATTACACCTCTGTAATCAATACCATTTTTTTGAGTACCCAGTAAAAACGGTTGTAAGATCTTTTCGTCAATATAAGCCTCAAAAGTTTCATCAAATAATTGACTTGGTGAATATGCTCCCATACCACCTGTGTTTAGACCTTCATCATTATCGTAGGCTTTTTTATAATCTTGAGCTGATGCCATTGGTTTGATGGTCTTACCATCAACAAAACATAATACAGATGCTTCTATTCCTGTTAAAAATTCTTCGAAGACTACCTTTGTACCAGCATCACCAAAAATTTTATCTTTCATCATTTCATCTAACGCCTTTTCAGCTTCCTCTTTTGATTCACAGATAACAACACCTTTTCCAGCTGCCAAACCATCTGCTTTAATAACTAACGGAAACCCAAATGTAGAAACATTTTCTTTTGCTAAATCCAAATCAGTAAATTCTTTGTAAGCAGCTGTTGGAATTTTATGTTCTTCCATAAAAGCCTTTGAATATGCTTTACTACCTTCAAATAATGATGCATGTTTATCAGGACCAAATATTCTTAATCCGCCATTTTGGAATAAATCAACAACACCCATTACAAGTGGCACCTCTGGTCCAACAACTGTTAAATCAATTTTTTCTCTTAACGCAAATTCATACAATCCATTGATATCGTCTGCATTAATCGGTACACATGTCGCTATATCAGCAATCCCTGCATTACCAGGAGCTACAAATAATTCATCTACTTTTGAACTTTGTTTCAACTTCCATGTAATAGCGTGCTCTCTTGCACCACTACCAATGACTAATATCTTCATTTGACCTCCTAGTGTTTGAAGTGTCTCATGCCTGTAAATACCATTGCAATGCCGTATTGGTTTGCCATTTCAATTGACGCTGCATCATTTTTAGAACCACCTGGTTGAATAATTGCTTTTACGCCAGCTTCTGCTGCTGTCTTTACACAATCTTCAAATGGGAAGAACGCATCTGATGCCATAACACTGTTTGATAAATCCATAAAACTATTTCTAATCGCATTATTAAGTGCCCATATACGACTTACTTGTCCAGGTCCGATACTAAGTGTTTGATCTTTATTACTTAACACAATACCGTTTGACTTTGTATGTTTACATACTTTCCATGCAAACTCCAAAGCTTTCATCTCATTTTCAGTTGGAATTCTTTCTGTAACAACTTCAAGATCTCCAGTATTAAGTTCTCTGTTGATATCTTGTACTAAAATACCACCACTTACTTTTTTAATATCTACTGCATGTTGATCATAACTATCCAAGATACCATCTAAAGTCATCAAACGAATGTTTTTCTTTTTCATTAAAATTTCTAAAGCTGCTTCAGAATAACTTGGTGCAATTACAATTTCAATAAAAATCTTATTAATTTCCTCTGCTGTTTTAACATCGACTTCTCTATTAGCAGCGATGATACCACCAAAGATTGATTGTGGATCACATTCATATGCTTTTGTATAAGCATCATATAAATCGATACCAGAACCAACACCACAAGGGTTTGTGTGTTTAACAGCAACAATTGTAGGCTCAGTGAATTCTTTTAATAAATCAAGTGCACCATTGGCATCATTGATGTTATTAAATGACAATTCTTTACCATGTAATTGAACCGCATCAGCAAGTGTACCAGAAGTTTTCTTCACTTCTCTATAGAATGCTGCTGTCTGATGAGGATTCTCACCATATCTTAAGTCTTGTACTTTTTCATAAGCAAGTGTTAAAGTTTCAGGATATTTATCATCTGTACGCTCTCTTAAATAAGTTGCGATTAAAGTATCATATTCTGCTGTATGTTTAAACACTTTAAGTGCAAGATCATATTTCTTGTCTAAAGAAACATCTCCTGTTGTTTTTAATGAGTCTATAACAACATCATAGTCCGTAGGATCAACAATTACAGTCACATCTTGATAGTTCTTAGCAGCTGATCTTAACATTGTTGGACCACCGATATCAATATTCTCAATCGCATCTGCTAAAGAGACATTATCTTTTTCTATTGTTTCTTTGAATGGATATAAGTTGATAATCACAAAATCAATTGTTTCTATACCTAACTCTGATAGTTGAGACATATGAGACTCCATATCTCTTCTAGCCAATATACCACCATGAATTTTTGGATGAAGCGTTTTCACTCGACCATCTAAACACTCTGGAAATTCTGTAACTTCAGAAACATCGGTTACTTTTAATCCTGAATCTCTTAATCTCTTAGCAGTACCACCGGTTGATAAAATTTCTACATCCATTTCAATTAATTTTTTAGCAAATGATACTATACCTGTTTTATCAGAAACACTGATTAATGCTCGTTTCATAACGCCTCCTAAATTTCACCCTCAAGATATTTATTGATACTTCTCACCAATATATCATGTTCTATTTTCAATACTCTTTTTTGTAAACTTTCTGGTGTTTCATCAGGTTGAAGTTTAACCGATTCTTGTATAATAATCTGTCCTGTATCGATTAACTCGTCAACAAAATGTACTGTTGCACCAGAATACACTTCTTTATTTTCAATGACTGCTTTATGTACTTTCATACCATAATATCCTTTACCAGCATATTTCGGTATCAAAGACGGGTGTATATTAATTATTTTATGTTCAAAAGCTTGTATAAACGACGGTTCTAATATAGCAAGATAACCTGCTAAAACAATTAAATCTGGTTTTAAACTCTGAATACATGCAATCAATTCTGTATTTCTAGCTATTTTATCCGGAAAATTCTTTTTCCCAAAATAAAAATTAGAAATACCATGAGTTTGTGCGCGTTCTAATCCAAAAGCCTTTGATTGATTCGAAATGACACCAACAACTTCACCTGGAATACTTTGATTCTTACAACCATCAATAATAGCTTGTAAGTTTGTACCTCCACCTGAGATTAAAACAACGATACGCGTTAGCATAATTCAACACCTTCGCTGTCTGTTATTTCACCAATAACATATGCTTTTTCATCTGCTGCTTCTATTGCTTTTAACGTCTCTTCTACCAACTCTTTTTTAACAATCATAATGAAACCAATACCCATGTTAAAAGTGGTAAACATTTCTCTTGTTTCGATTTCACCTTTAGATTGGATGAACTTGTATAAGTCGAGTTCAGGCCATGAACCTAACTGAACTTTAGCACCTAACCCTTCTGGTAATATTCTAGGAATATTTTCAATAAAACCACCACCAGTGACATGAACCATTCCATTGACTGAAACACTTTCAAGTACTTTCAATACTGATTTTACATAAATTTTAGTCGGTGTGATCAATGCTTCCCCAACTGTACACCCTAATTCAGAAACTTGATCATGAATTGATAAGTTTAATTTATCAAAGAATAATTTTCTTACAAGTGAATAACCATTAGAATGAACACCAGTAGATGGCAGACCAATCATCACATCACCTTCAGCGATATTTGAGCCATCAATAATTTTATCTTTTTCAACAATTCCTACAGTAAATCCAGCCATATCATATTCATCATCTGAATAGAATCCTGGCATCTCAGCTGTTTCACCACCAATTAAAGCTGCACCAGATTGTTTACAACCTTCAGCGATTCCTTTAACCAAGTCTGCTATTTTATCTGATTCCAATTTACCTGTAGCGATATAGTCTAAGAAGAATAATGGTTTTGCACCTTGTACTAAAACATCATTCACACACATTGCCACCAAGTCAATTCCTACTGTATCATGTTGATCTTTTAATATTGAAATCTTTAGTTTTGTTCCAACACCATCTGTACCAGATACCAATACAGGTTTTTGATAACCTGTTAAATCAAGTTCAAACATGCCACCAAAACCACCAAGTCCACCTAAAACACCTTTTGTAAATGTTTCTTTAACGTAGTTTTTCATTTTTTCTACAGCTAAAGCACCTTCATGAATATCTACACCTGCATCTTTATAAGTTAATTTACTCATTTTTTCACCATCCACTTTATTATCTACTAAAGGAAATACATAGCTAGGCTATGTATTTTTAATTTCAACTGCTTTATTGGCCTCAAACATAAACTTACTCGCAGTTTTTGGTACTTCAATCGGATAATCACCGTTAAAGCATGCCACACATAGATCAGAAGGTTTTTTATGTACAGATTGCATCAAACCCTCTACACTTATATAACCTAAACTATCAGCACCAATCATTTCACATATTTCATCAACTGTTTTAACCGCACCAACCAATTCTTTTCTTTCTGGTGTATCGATACCAAAATAACAAGAATGAACAACTGGAGGTGAACTAACAAGTACATGAACTTCTTTAGCCCCTGCTTTTCGTAGTGCTTCTACAATTTTTTTACTGGTTGTACCACGTACAATTGAGTCGTCAATCATAATCACCCGTTTGTCTTTTATGTTTTCCTTTAAAGGATTCAATTTTAATCTTACAGCTATTTCTCTAGACTTTTGGTCCGGCTTGATAAATGTTCTACCAATATACTTATTCTTTATTAAACCAACACCATAAGGAATACCAGATGCTTCAGCATAACCAATTGCAGCATCGATGCCTGAGTCAGGCACTGCAATAACAATATCAGCATCAATTTTATATTCGTCAGCCAGTACACGACCAGCATCTCTTCTTGTGATATAGACTGATTCTCCATCTATTTTACTATCTGGTCTTGCAAAATACACATATTCAAAAATACAATGAGATTTTCTTTTGGTATTATCAAAGATAATTGACTCAACGCCTTCTTCATCAATAATAACCATTTCACCTTTTTCAATGTCTCTAATAAACTCAGCACCAACAACGTCTAATGCACAACTTTCTGAAGCCAGTACATAACCATTATCAATTTTTCCTAAACATAACGGTCTCAAACCATTGGCATCTCTAACTCCAATTAACTTGTCTTCACAAATAATTGTTAGAGCAAAAGCACCTTTAATCTCTGAAACAGTTTCTGTAATCGCTTGCTTAAATCCTTTAGAATATTTTCTGGCAATTAAGTTCGCAATTACTTCTGAATCAATCGAAGTTTGGAAAATTGAACCTTCATCTTCCAATTTAGCTCTGATATCTTTTGCATTAACCAGATTACCATTATGAGCTAAAGCAATACTTCCACCTTTATAGTTAACAACTAACGGCTGTGCATTGGAAACATAACTTTCACCTGTAGTTGAATAACGGACATGGCCTATGGATACATCACCCTGTAAACGGTCTAATATTTTATTATTAAACACATCTTGAACCAAACCCATATCTTTATAGTAGTTCATTGATCCATTTGATGAAGTTGCTATACCAGCACTCTCTTGTCCTCTATGCTGAAGTGCAACCAATCCAAATCCCATCATAGGAGCAATTAATTCATTTCCAGGGGAATAGATGCCTAAGACACCACATTCCTCTCTAAGTTTATCATCGGTCATTTTTTATCCTCCAAGGTTACTTAAGTCTACTTAAAACCTCTTGATATGCATCTTCTACATCGCCTAAGTCTCTTCTAAATCTGTCTTTATCTAATTTTTTATTCGTCTCAGCATCCCATAATCTGCAAGTATCTGGAGAAATCTCATCTGCTAAGATCACTTCACCTTTGTAAACACCAAATTCTATTTTAAAATCTACTAATTTAATATTTCTTGCTTCAAAGTATGTGACTAATTCTTTATTGATCATGAATGCATATTTCTTAATTTGTTCTACTTGTTCAGCCGTTGCTAACTTCATAGCAGCAACGTGATAATCGTTGATCATCGGATCCCCAAGATCATCATCTTTATAACAGAATTCTAATACAGTTTCGTTCATTACTGTACCTTCATCTAAACCTAATCTCTTAGCTAAAGAACCAGCAGCTATATTTCTTACTATAACTTCTATTGGAAGAATTTCAACTGCTTTAACCAACATTTCTCTTTCATTTAATAACTCAACGAAATGTGTTGGCACACCTTTTTCTTCTAACATTTCAAACATAATTGCTGACATTTGATTGTTTACAGCACCTTTGTCGAGAATAGTACCCTTTTTCTCACCATTAAAAGCTGTTGCATCATCTTTGTAAACAATGTGAAAAATATCTGGTTTGTTTGTTTTGTAAACTCTTTTTGCTTTACCTTCGTATAACATTTCTAACTTTTCCATGATACCCTCCTATAACACGCCTTGACAATAGGGATGTCAGAATCACTACTTTCATTCCCCTTGCCATAAACACTTGTTGTCCTAATATTAACACCTTACTTATCGGTTTTCAACGAAAACACGAACGTTTATAGCACTCCTTATATAAAAGTACGGTTTTGCTCTTTGTGTACTTTTTATAAGCCTTTAAAATAATTCACACCGGCTTCAAATATCTTCATATCTTTTTCACCATAGATATTCTTTGCAACACCATTTCCAATACGTTCTGAATGACCCATTTTACCTATGATACGACCATCTTTTGATGTAATCGCTTCAATTGAATAAAGCGAACCATTTGGATTGATAGTGCCATCGTATGATGGTTGACCATTTTCGTCCACATATTGAGTGGCAACTTGACCATTTTGAATCAAAGTTTTTAACATCTCATCATTGGCATAGAAACGACCTTCACCATGAGATAATGCTACATCATGAACATCTCCTACCTTTACACCTTTAAACCACGGTGACAAGTTAGAGGCTATTCTTGTTTTTGCATATCTTGCTATATGACGACCAATTTTATTATAAGTTAAAGTTGGACTATCATCTTCTAACGCTTTTATTTCACCATATGGTAAAAGACCTAGTTTCACCAATGCTTGGAAACCATTACAGATACCAATCATCAAACCATCTCTATTGTTTAACAGATCAGAGACTGCTTCTTTTACTTTAGGATTTTTAAATACCGATGCTATGAATTTACCAGAACCATCCGGCTCGTCTCCTGCACTAAATCCACCTGGTAAAGCTATAATTTGAGCAGTTGATATCGCTTCAACCAATTCATTGATAGATGCTTCAATCCACTCTGGCTTTAAGTTTCTGATGAGAACTGTTTCAACAGAAGCACCTGCTTTTTCAAATGCCTTTTTAGTATCATCTTCAGAGTTTGTACCTGGGAATGCAGGTATAACAACCTTAGGTGTTTCATATGTTTTCTTAGCTTTAATCTGTCTAGAAGTTTTATAGGTAATAGCTTCTATAGTACCATTTAAGTCTTCTGAAATCGGATAAACTGATTCTAGACCTTTATTCCATAAGTCTTCAAGATTATTTAAGTCATATGTTTTGTCTTGAATCGTCATTTGATTTGTTTCTAATGTCTTACCAATAGTTCTACAGTCATACCCAGTTAAATCTACTGGATTTTTCATTTCTACAACAATTGAACCAATATTTCTTTCAAACAGTTCTTGTGTTGATAAAGTACTTGTAAATCCGATTTGGTTACCAAAACTCATTTTTAGAAGTGCTGAAATCAAGCCACCCTCTGAAACTGTATAAGCTGACACAATATCTCCACTTTGAATCAATTCATGGATCTTAGTGTAGTTCTTAGTCAATTTCTCAAATTCAGGTGTTTCATCTGCTTTTCTTACAACGTCGAATACAACAAGTGTTGATCCTTCAGATTTGAATTCAGGTGTAATTACATCATCTACCTTAGCAGGGCTAACAGCAAATGAAATCAATGTTGGTGGTACAGTAATATCTTTGAAAGTACCTGACATTGAATCTTTACCACCAATTGCAGCTGTTTTAAAGGCATCCTGAGCTATATGGGCACCCAATAAAGCTGACATCGGCTTACCCCATTTAGATGAGTCTTGTCCTAATTTTTCAAAGTACTCTTGGAATGTTAATCTAGCAGTATTATAATCGCCACCCATTGCAACAATTTTAGCGATAGAATCTACTACAGCATATAAGCCGCCATGGAATGGAGACCATATAGCCAGTTCTGGATGATAACCATGAGTCATCATAGTCGCTGAAGTTGTTTCAATACCTTTAACAGGTACTTTAGCAACCATACCTTCAGTAGGCGTTTGATATCTTTTACCACCAAACGGCATCAAGACAGAACTTGCACCAACTGTACTATCAAAATGTTCTATCATACCTTTTTGAGAACATACATTTAAACTTGAAATAGTTTCTCCTACTAAAGATTCAAATGAACCTTCATATGATTTATCAAAGAAGTTGTTTTCAGATGTAGGCGGTTTGATATTAACCTTCATCTGTCCTCTTACACCATTTGTATCTAAGAAACTTCTTTTTACATTAAATACTTCTTGTCCTTTGAAGAACATTCTTAATCGGCCAGAATCGGTAACTTCTGCCACTTCAACGGCTTCTAGGTTTTCAGTCTCCGAAATAGCAATAAATCTTTCGACATCTTCTTTTCTAACAACAACAGCCATTCTCTCTTGAGATTCTGAAATTGCAAGTTCAGTACCGTCTAATCCTTCATATTTCTTAGAAACATTATCTAACTTGATATCGATTGAATCTGCTATTTCACCAATGGCTACCGATACACCACCAGCACCAAAGTCATTACATCTTCTAATCATTTGTGATAATTCTGTATTTCTGAACAAACGTTGTAGTTTTCTTTCTACCGGTGCATTTCCCTTTTGAACTTCAGAACCACATTCTAAGATAGAATCTTCTGTATGTTCTTTTGAAGAACCCGTTGCGCCACCACAACCATCTCTTCCTGTTAATCCACCCACCAACAATACGATGTCACCAGGATCAGGTGTTTCTCTAATCACTTCATTTTTCGGTGTTGCTGCAATTACTGCTCCTACTTCCATACGTTTTGCTAAGAATCCATCATTATAATATTCTTTAACAAATCCTGTAGTTACACCAATTTGATTACCATAAGAACTGTATCCTTTTGTTGCACCAGTCGAAATACTTCTTTGAGGTAACTTCCCTGGAAGCGTTTGATTAATATCAACTCTAGGATCTGCAGCTCCTGTAATTCTCATTGCCTGATACACATATGCTCTACCAGAAAGTGGATCTCTAATTGCGCCACCTAAACAAGTCGCCGCACCACCAAATGGTTCTATTTCAGTTGGATGATTATGTGTTTCGTTCTTAAACATAATCAAATAATCTTCTTCACGTCCATCTACATCTACTTTTACTTCTATTGAACACGCATTGATTTCTTCAGAAATATCTAAGTCAGCTAACAATCCTTCTTGTCTTCTCTTCTTTGCTGCAATTGTACCTAGATCCATTAGACTTACAATCTTATGTTCTCTATCAAGTGTTTTTCTATCTGAATAATATAATTCTAATGCCTCTTCGATTGCTTTTGAAAATTCATTCGATTCAATCGTCACATCTACAATTTCAGTTTCAAATGTTGTATGTCTACAGTGATCTGACCAATACGTATCAATTGCTTTTAATTCTGTAATTGTAGGATTTCTATCCTCTTCTGCAAAATACTTTCTAATATGTTCTAAATCTAAAAGACTCATTGCAAATCCTTCAGTATTTTTAAAGCTTTCTAGTTCTTCAATGGAATAGTTAATAAATCCATCATAATGAGCAACCAAATCAGGTTCTTCTGTTACCATCTTCAATGATACTTTTGTTTCAAATCCGATTTCATGCGACTCAACTGGATTGATTAAATACTTCTTTACTTTTGCTTTCTCATCGTCAGTTAATGCACCATTAATTGCAATAATTTTTGATGAGTTTACCAAAGGTCTCTCTTTACCTGTAATCAACTGAATACATTGCTCAGCAGAATCCGCTCTTTGGTCATATTGCCCTGGTAATAATGTCATTCTGATGACAAAATCATTCTCTAAAAAATTTGTATCCTCATATACATTATCTACATTTGGTTCAGAAAACACATTTTCTTTTGCCAATACAAATGTTTCATCGTCCATGTTTTCTATTTCATAACAGTTAATGACTCTAACCTCTTTAAGGTTCAAATTCAAATGTTCGTTTAAATCTTTTATTAAATGATCACTTTCTACAGTAAAATTATCTTTTTTCTCTACAAATATTCTTCTAACCATCATTAACCTCCAACAGTCTTGGTTACCATTTTCACCTTGATTTTAACACAGCTCCATGTATAATTATAATTAATAATAGTAATACAACCCATTAGGAGGGCTAATGTATGGACATAAACTTTGAACTCTATAAAATCTTCTATTTTACAGCCTTAAATCTAAGTTTTACCAAAGCTGCTGAACAGCTGTTTGTGACTCAATCTTCAGTCAGCCAATCTATTAAATCACTAGAAGGAAAGTTAAATGTAAAACTGTTTAAAAGACATAAAAAAAAGATTGAACTTACAGATGAAGGCCATATTTTATATTTACACGTTGAACAAGCTTTTAATCACATAAAAGCTGCAGAAAGAAAATTAGAACACTTTAATTTAGGTGAAATTACCATAGGAGCAAGTGATACCATCTGCAAATACTTCTTATTACCTTATTTTAAGAAGTTTCATAAGAAATATCCCGAGGTTAAAATCAACATCATCAATCAACCTTCTAGAAAAACATTAACAATGATTCAAGAAGGTCTAATGGACTTTGGTATCGTAGCTGTTTCAGAACATAAACAGTTTGATAATATCCAATTAATCAAACTAAAGGACTATCAAGAAGTTTGTATTGTAGGAGAGGAACTCTATCAAAAGACAGGCAATCAATTAAATCTTGATCAATTAGAAGAGTATCCTATGATTACACTTAGGAAAAATACCAATACTAGAAAATTTATGGATGATTTTTTTAAATCTTACGATTATGTATTAGAACCAGAATTTGAAATGGTTAGTGTCGATCTTATAATAGAAATGGTAAAAGCAGATTTGGGTATTGGTTTTGCTATGTCAGATACAATCAATGAGCAAACTGGTATTCATACCATTGACTTAACTCCTCCAATGCCTAGTCGCCATATATCATTTGCGATTAGTAAAACATTACCTTTATCAGATACCGCAAATGATTTCATGAATCATATGATGAACGAAAAATAGTTTTAAAAATCCCTAATCATATTGATTAGGGATAGCCTCGTTGATACAATTCATTAACTTCATCTTTGATAGACAAATCTTCAGATCAGAAATCATGAGTTTATCAAATATCACCTGGTCATTATCAGAGTCTACTCATCCGTTCATTAAGTCAAATAAAAGGTTACAGTTATTTGTAATAATGACTATCTAACCTCCTACACAAATGGATATATATTAGTCGATGTAAATTCCTCTTTTGTAAGGATGACTATCTTAATAACGTTATAAAAAATAAACCTTTACAACCTGGCATTGAAAAGAATTGCCACATTTTCTTTTCAGCAATATTTGTGTTATTAAATGATTTTTATATTTCATGATATTTTTATGTCAAAAAATAAAAAAAGTACTCTAAGAGTACTTTAGTTTAACCGCAGCTACCTGAGCACGAACCACACGCTGATTCAGATTGTTGGATAGGACGAACCATATATCCTCCACCTGATAATTCTACCATGATGTCACCGATTTGCTCATAAATGTCCTTAGCCATAATGAAAGTTACGTCATTTGTGTCGTCTTTCAAATCATTTTCACTTAACTCATCCAGAGTTAAACCAAAGCTAGGACCACTTCAACCCATACCTGCAATGTAAATTCTTACATTACCAGGTTGGTCTGCTTGCTGTGTTACGATGCCTTTGATAGCATCAACAGTTTCTTGATTAGTTTGTACTTTCATGCAAACCCTCCTCTTCTTTTTGTTATTATATCCTAAAAATCAAATAACTAAACATTATATGACTGTTTTAGTATAGTATGTACACTTTTTTAAAGTGATATATTATATCACTTTAACACAATTACACAAATATAATCTTCACACTGAATTGAGTTATACCAATAGTTACATTAGCATTACTGCTTAACAACCCACTCATCACATCAAAATATATGCATAATGTTTTTTCCCTAAATTTTTACGACAAGAACAGATAAAACTAGAATAATTGCACCTGTGGCTAACATCATCCATCCGTCAATTAATTTTGCTTTTGCTATCTCCTCTTTTTTCTTTTTCTCTTCTGGAGAATATCTCTCATTCAAGTTTCGTTTCACACCTGAAAATAAGTTCGACATATTCGAAGCTGTGTAAGCACCGAAGCCCATAACAACAATACCAGCATAAGTCAACATATCTGAAAATGTTTTAAACGACCAACCGAATCCAGCTACAGCTACAGTAAAAATTATTGAAATGATAATAGCAATACCTAAGATCAAACCATTCTTAATTAATTTCTGCTTCATTTTCTATCCTTTCTCCAAATTACGGTATAAGCATAGCATACTTTTTTGAGACAAACAAGAACATATGTTACACTTTTAATAAATTCCCACTAAAAAAGTGGGGATTTCAAATAAAACTGGGTATATTCCTTGCTGAGGTGGTTTTATGTATGAATTGAAGACAAAAATTAATGATTCAAATGTTTTAGAATTTCTTAATACAATTGAAAATAGTAAAAGAAAAGAAGATAGTTTTATTATATTAGACTTAATGACAAAGCTTACTGGTGAGACCGCAAAAATGTGGGGATCAAGCATTATCGGATTTGGTTTGTATCATTACAAGTACAAAAGTGGTCATCAAGGTGAGTGGATGAAAATTGGTTTTTCTCCTAGAAAACAAAATTTAACACTTTATATCATGAATGGCTATGATCAGTATGATGACCTATTAAAGAGACTCGGCAAATATAAACTTGGTAAATCATGTTTGTACATCAACAAACTTGAAGATGTTGATATGAAAGTATTGGAAATCTTAATAACAGATTCATATGATTATGTTACAAAAAATTTTAAAAGGGAAATCTAAGATTTCCCTTTAGTCATTTTCAAATACAAGATGGTACGAGTCATTCACTTCATAAACTCTATGAATGTTTTCCGTTGATACCTCTGATATTATTTTCATGTAATTCTCTGATTGAAATCGAAGCGCTACACCACAATCCACACTGAGTTCTCTTGGTGCAGGCATTGTTTCACACTCAATTTTATTTTTTTTCATATAACGTTCCAATGCCATTACACCTGAAAAGGTATGAAATATAACCAAGTAATTCATTATTTCTTAGCCTTTAGTAAATAGTCTTCTATAGTAACAGTATATTTATTGTTTTCTAAAAATCTTTTTACATTCTGAAGCGCTGTATTGTTATCAACTAGCACTTCTAAAGAAGCGGGTTGATTTTTAATTGCCTGTTTTGTTTTTAAAACAGGTTCCGGACATGATAGCCCTGATGTATCAATTGTCATAACTACCTCCTAATCTCGATTAACCAAACTTACAAATAGTAAGAAACCGATTAGAATCATCAATGCAGGCATTGTATTATCTGCAGCCCCTACTAACTTTAAATTATGTGCTATACCTGCACCCATCATTAATCCCATAATCGTCACGGATGAATCGACATTTCCTTCACTTGATAATACCAGTTGTCTAAGAGGACAACCACCTAATAAGACCGATCCCCAGCCTGCTACTACCATACCTATGAAGTTAACATACCAAACACTGTGAGCTGCTGGTTGACCTTCAAATCCAAGATTAAAGTTACCAAAAATCAGATTTGTAATAAGAGCCCCTACAAAGATACTAACGAAGCCAAGTAGTAAGTAACTATCTTTAAACATTACAGAATCTCTAATACCACCAACCATACAAAGACGTGTTCTTTGAGCTATTACTCCAGTAATCAATCCTGCTGTTAAAGATAATAGTATTGGTGCGTGTGGTGGTAAGTTACCCTCAACACCGAAAATTAAAAATGCTGGTTTAATTATGACCAATGCCAGTAAAGTAACCATAATTGCTGGTAACATATACCCACCAGCTTTAGGTTGTTTATAGTTTCTTTTTAAACTGAACCCTTTGTTTAAAAAATAAATTCCTACCAATATACCACAGGCAAAACCTAGAATACCAATAATGGCATTTAAGTCACCACCACCTAATCTAAGTACCATTCGGAGTGGACAACCTAAAAATGCGAGTGCACCAATCATAACCGTCATACCTAAAAGGAATCTAATAAATGGTGATGAACCACCCTTTACATTAAATTCTTTTGTGATAATCGCTGCAATAAATCCACCCAGTACAATACCGATAACTTCTGGTCTAATATATGCCAATTTAGAAGTACTATGTAATCCTAAACTCCCAGAGATATCTCTAAGAAAACAAGCAATACAAACACCCATATTACCCGGATTACCAAACTTCACCAATAGTCCCGACATCACACCGATAACTAAACCACCTATTATCATCCATAATTTCTTTTTATTCATAACCCCTCCCTTTATCCAAATTCATTTTAACAGGACGTGAAGCTAATGAAAAATTGAAAGATTGAATAATACTTTGTTCCTTTATTGGGAATCTAGATTGATAACTATTTTGGTAAAGAAAAAAACATCCCTAAGAATGTTAATCGTTCATTTGTGTATTGACACTATTAGACTCTTATAACAGAGTTGACTATTAATTATCTTTGTTTCATTTACATACATTCTCACACTAATCTTCTACATGTCTTAAAAACAATTTTTTCTCAAAAGCACCTCTATCCTCTATTTTCTTTTTCCTAATAGACTCAAATGCTTCTAATGATACTTCTTTGTGTTTTAGAATAGCCATAATAACTTCAACGATATCCGCTAACTCTTCAACACTTTCATCTTCTAAATACTCATCTAGCTCTTCTTGTAATTTAACATTTAGACTTTTCACATAATCTGAGTCATCTAAAATTTCAACAGAAGGACTTTTACCTGAATCCTCTATAATCTGAGGGATTTTATCTCGTATGAGTTTGTTATATACTTTCATATTTACTCCTCCATTAATGTTATCTTGCAATGACTTGCAATTCTTTCAAAAATTTCTTTTGCACGAAATGGTATTTTCTCATCACGAACTTTACGTCGTCATTTAATTACTAATCTCAAATGATAATTCACGATGAACACTGATGATTATTATCATCTAAATCCATATAATATACACACCTTTTAACGGACTCTATTATACCATAAAATTACACTTCTAACAAACGTATGTTTGGTGTATTCTTTATAGCTTTACTAACTATAAAAGAGAGCCAATTATTAAATCGACTCTCTTTGTATTAATTTATCACTCATTACTACATTCTTTATTATTCTTTATCTCTTCATAAAATACATCTACCAGTTCAGGATTGAGCATTCGACCCTTTTCTTCAAATAAAATTTTCATCGCATCTTTACATGTTAAGGCATCTCTATAAGCTCTGTCTGAAGTCAAAGCATCATAAACATCTGCTACTGTAATTATTTGAGCCATCAATGGTATTTCAGTTCAATCAATAAATTCGAAACGGATTTTGTTTCACTGTTAAATATTGAAGGCATTAAATTGTTATGTTTCAACTCAACTCAGGATTTTAATAATTACTTCCAAAGTAAATAGGAGGTTTCATTGAAAAATAAAAGTGCAAAAGGTGTTTTACCTGATGAGTTGATGACAGAAATTCAGAAATACATTCAAGGTGAATCCATTTATATTCCTAAAGCAAGTGGGATAAGAAAAAAATGGGGCGATAAAACTGGAGTTAGAAGAGAATTGTCTATAAGAAATGATAACATTAGAAAAGAGTTTGGTCATGGCAAAACTATTGAAGAGCTCTCTGAAAAATACTACTTATCGGATAACACCATAAAAAAATTGTATATACAAAAAAGCAGAATGATTAATTCTGCTTTCTTTTATTTCTAAGGTTATGTATTTAATAACCATGGTTATACAATTAAAGAGTTATATCATATGTTTCGACTCCTTTAAATGGTATTTCTAGAATAAAGTCAGTCCCCTTAATAGAATCCGTTTCAAAATGAATATCTCCTCCGAGATATCTTTTGGTAATTAAATTCATACCATAAGTACCTATACCACGTTTACTTCCTTTAGTAGAAAAAGAATATTTGAAAATCTGATTTTGTATTTCCTTTGGAATATACCCTTCATTATGGACTGTCATTTTAACCTGATCCTTATTTAGTTTAATGGCAATAGCTACAGTAGAATTATCTTCTGATGCTTCAACAGCATTTTTAATCATATTAATCACAACTTGGGAAAGTAATCTTAAGTCTGTTACAAATCCAAAGTTATTAGGTTCTTCTTTTATCTTAATAAATTTATTCTTGGATACTGGATGGTTTTTCATCTGATTCAACATTGAATATATAAATGAAGTTGATTCTATAGGAGATAATATAATTTCAAAATCCCCTCGTTCTGCATGTAAGAAATCCAATTGTGAATCTATCATAGTTAAAAGCATTGTACTTGCATCTTCAAGGTGGGTTACATATTCATTATTAATTATATTCTCAGTTCTATTATGTAAAAGATGAATGATTCCACCCATACCACCTGCTAAATTTTTAATATCATGATAAAAAATGCTTTCAAGATTTTTTATTCTTTTTTTTGAACTGATATCATTTACAGTTAAAATATAAAAGTCATAATTTTTATATACAATTGGGCTTACTTGTACATTATAATCTCCATACTCGATAACATCATCTTTTGTTAATTTACAAATTCTACACTCACTAGTAATCAATTGTTTTGACTTTTGAGCTTCCACTATTGCTTTACCAGCACCACAAAAAAGACAGTTTTTACTTGTTCCACATCCAGCTTCCATATCCTTTGAATACATACATTCCAATAACTCACCTGGTCTTTTACCTAATATTTCAGTAAATGATTCTACATGAGCAAATTCCACCATTGCCTTATTAGCATAAACTATCTGTCGCTCATGATTTAAAATAACATACAGATGTGGCAGCGCATCAATCACTGAACTTATTTCGTTCTTTGAACAAAATAGTTTTGAATCTTCCTTAATCATTTTATCATCTTTTCTATTTGGCGAAGCAAAGTATGTTTTCGCATTTTCAAGTTCCATATGCATTCCTTCCAGTATATTCCCACACTAATAGCTACAGCAATAGCTACACCTGATTATAAAGATATATACCACAGAATAAGTTAAGTAATCACACCAGATAAATATCACTATACCTAACGAATTCAAGTGATAAATTTATTGATATTTTTACTTCACCAAATGACTATTTTTAGTAAATGTTTTTGGTTGACTATCCAGAAATTAGATGCTAGACTTATCTATGTGATTAGTATACTAATTTAGAGATAATTAGCTACTAATGACTATATAGTTTTCACTATAAGGGCAAACCATTTGAAAAAATGGGACGCAAAACTACAGGGCCTGTAAAATGGCAGCCAGTTACTAGGGCAGACTTTTTTTTGTGGAAAAATTCAATTCTATTATGTTTTATTTAAGGGGGAAAGGTGAATTATCACCGAATTTATGAAATTAAAAGTGAAGTTAAATATCTTGATATTAGTGATTACACTAATAGCGTTAAGCGTTTTAGGCGGATTATCGTATCTTAAAGTACAAACTATATTTTCAGAAGAAGTTGAAAAATTAACAGATTCAATGGTAGAAGAGTTAGCCAACTCTATCTCAAATGATATGAAGGCATATAGAAATTCAGGTACAATTTTGAGTAAATCAGTAAACCTGGTTTCAACAGATCGATCAAATAATGATGATGCCTTGATGATTGAATTTGAAAGTTTTATTGAAGAATTTGATAAAGTTACAAATGTATATGTAGCTTATAATGATAAAGATTTTCATATTTATCCACCTACAGAATTACCTGATGGTTATGATCCAACTATAAGACCTTGGTATACCGCAGCTATAGAAGCCGGTGCGCCTGTATGGACAGATCCATACATCAATGCAACTGAGAATCTTCTGATTGCATCTTTTGCAGCCCCTGTTTACAACGGTTCAAAGATTATTGGTGTTGTATCATTTGATATCGATTTAAGTACACTCGGTGATGAAATGAATGAAAAGACAATACTTTCAACTGGTTATCCAGCGATTGTTGATGCCAAAGGTAATACCATGACACATAAAGTTCCTGATATTATAGGTCTACCAGTACCAGTTCCTGAAATCGTAGAAGCCATAGAAGCAAAAGACACAGGGACTGTAGAATATGAGTTCAAAGGTGACAAGAAATTTGCATTATTTACCAAAGCAGAAGAAACAGATTGGACAATCTTGGTTACTCTTAACAAATCTGAAATCACAGAAAAGGCAATTCCAATACTTATCCAAATCATTATAGTAGCAATTGCTTCTCTAATAGGTATTTTAATTATTGGTACTATTTTCGCAAGTAAAATTGTTAAACCAATCAATCACCTAGAAGACGTGATGCAACAAGTAAAAGAAGGTGATTTCTCTGTAAGATCATCAGTAAAAACAAAAGATGAAATTGCAGCTATGTCAGAAACGTTTAATGATATGTTAGAAAATGTAACCAACTTAATAGTAGAATCTAAAGATGCTTCTAATTTAGTAAATGATGCAGCAGAAAATTTAGCTACAAATGCTATGCATGCTATGCAATCAGCAAAAGAAGTTAATCTTACAGTAACTGAAATAGCTGAAGGTGCAAGTTCACAAGCCGAAGATGCAGAACGTGGTGCTTCAATCACAAGTGAGCTAAATGAAGAAATTGAAACCTTGTTACAATATATTTCAGAAATGAAAGAACGTGCTGCAGAAGTTAAAGATCAGAATATAATCAGTAATGAAACAGTAGCTCTGTTAAACAACCGTACAAATCAAAATACTGAAGCAACCAATAAAATAGGTGATTCTATAGAAATTCTTAAAACTAAAAGTTATACGATTGGTGATATTGTTGATACAATCAGTATGATTGCTGGCCAAACCAATTTATTGGCATTAAATGCTTCAATTGAGGCTGCAAGAGCTGGTGAACACGGCAGAGGATTTGCTGTCGTTGCTGAAGAGATTAGAAAGCTTGCTGAAGAATCAGATAATGCGGCTAAAGAAATTCAGTCAAACATTGAAGCTATTCAAAGTCAAACTAATGAGACTTCAGAATTAATGGTAACTGTTCACGACAGTGGTCAACTACAATCACAAGCAGTAACAAATGCTGATGAATCATTCAAAGTAATTTTTGAGAAAATCGAAGAAATCATCACAGTTATTGAACATGCAACAAACAAAGTAAATGATATTGCAACTAAAAAAGAAGTTATGTTAGAGTCTATTGAGAATATTTCATCTGTATCTGAAGAAACAGCTGCAGGTGCTGAAGAAGTTACAGCATCAATGGATCTACAAACAGAAACCGTTGAAAGAGTCTCTAATTCATCGGATGAATTAAGTCAGTTAGCGAATCGATTGACAGACTTATTAAAGAACTTTAAGACTGATAAAATATAAATACTATTAAATCCACTTCAACTGAAGTGGATTTTTTTTGAAATCTAAACATCATAATTTATGGTAATTAATATATCAGAACCATAGATCCTATAATCTTTGGTCTATCTTCAATCCCATAAATAAGTTTAAACTAGGATCGTATATATGCTCACCTAATGTAACATGTAGAATACTGCCATCTTCAAGATAACATCGTCCACACTCCTGACAAATATGAACTTTGGGATTGGAATCACGGTTTTTTTCACTACTTTGAGAACTGTTTTTTGCAATCCTCTTTTCACACGTTTTGCAAGTTAATATCCCAAAACGTTTCATTTCTTTCTCTCCATAAACTTTCACCAATAAATGAATGTTATCTTTATGATTTGGAATTCTCAATACTTTAAATTCAGTATTTAAAACTGTTTTAGTCTTATTCCCAACTGCGGTCATATGTTTTGTATTAGAAATAGAATTAACTTTCATAAAATCACTTCCTATCACTATATATATACCCTGATTAATGTATTTTACTCCATCAAAATGTTAGATATTTAACAATAACAGACATTATACAACACGCTAAATCAACTTCATTTAAGGTTTACGGAAAAATATTATTGAATGTTTCATCACGATTTTATGAATACTTCTTTATAGTTTAAACTCATTCTATGAGAGTAAAAAAAGTTATGGATTCAAAATGAAATCCATAACTGTTTAGTATCATACTTTCGTTGTCGTTTCTCAATCAGGCTGACTATTTACCCATTTTTTCTAAATAGGCTTTATACTCAATTTTCTCAAGCGTCTCTGCTTTATCAAGCACCATTTTTTCTAAGCTCTTTTTGTAAGCATCTACTCTATTGTAAACGTCATCATCAAAGGTTCCAATAATCTCTGCAGCCAAAATACCAGCATTCTTTGCACCATTGATTGCCACTGTTGCAACTGGAATACCTGGAGGCATCTGTACAATTGAATAAAGAGAATCAACACCACTAAGTGTACTTGTCTTCACCGGCACACCGACAACTGGTACTGAGGTCATCGCAGCAACCATCCCAGGAAGATGAGCAGCACCACCCGCTCCAGCAATAATCACTTTAATATTTCTATTTCTAGCTGTTTTTGCATACTCTACAAGTCTATCTGGTGTTCTATGAGCTGAAACAACTGTTAGTTCATATGGAACATTAATTTCATCTAAAAACTCTGCTGCTGCTTTCATTACTGGAAGATCTGAATCACTTCCCATGATAATACCAATCATTACTCTCCTCCTACAATTCTTATGCTTTCATAAGCTATTCTAGCTTCTTCTCTGATTGTTTCTATATCTTCACCTATTACTGTTAAGTGTCCCATTTTTCTACCTGGCTTTGATACTTGTTTGCCATAAATATGCACCTTCACTCTAGGATTATTATAAGTTTTTTCAATGCCCTCAATATTCGTTTTACCTTCATTTCCTGTACCAAGAATATTTTTCATAACGACCTGACTTCTTAGCTGAACATCTCCTAAAGGTAATCCTACAATAGCTCTAATATGTTGCTCATATTGTGATGTCAATGTCGCTTCAATTGTATAATGCCCAGAATTATGTGGTCTTGGAGCAACTTCATTTAAGTAAATCTCCCCATCCTCATCTACAAACATTTCCGTACAGAACATGCCTACACCTTCAAAAATTTCCATGACAGCATGAGCCATTTTCATCGCTTTGCTCTCACTATTTATTTCAAGTTTAGCTGGAACAATTGTTTCATCGAGTATACTATCAACATGAATATTCTCTGCTACGGGATATACCGCAATATCACCATTAATACCTCTACAAGCCAGGACTGATATTTCTTTTGTGAAGTTTAAGAACTTCTCTGCCATTAGAGATACTTCACCAGCACCTAAAGCTTTGTATTGCTTTTCAATGTCCGATTCTGTTTTTACAACAGCGTTTCCTTTACCATCATACCCTCCGGTTGTAGCCTTTAACATGAATGGGTATCCAAATTGTTTACCTGCTAATTTCAAATCTTCCATATCATCAACTTTAATAAACTCAGGCATAAGTATACCTGCTTCTTTTAAACAACATTTCTGAGTATATTTATCTTGAATAATTTTTAAACTTTTTGCAGTCGGGTAGACTCTATGTCCTTCTTGTTCAAGTGCTTCAAGAAAATCTGCATGAATATGTTCAAACTCATATGTTATTACATCTACTTTTTTTGCTAATTCTTCATAAGCTTCTTTGCTATGAAATGATGCAATAATATGCTCATCACTAATGCTATGAGAAGGACATGTCTCAGAAGGATCTAAAGTTACGACTTCAAAGCCTAGTCTCTTTGCATCTAGGATCATCATCTTCCCAAGCTGTCCACCACCGATAATACCAATTTTCTTATTTAAAGAATTCATTTTACCCTCCAATTCACACACTGTAAGTGTACAAAATACTTGATATCTCGTCAACTAGATTACATAAAACAATGAACATCTAGTGTTAATAACTAAAGTCATTTAACCTATTTAGAGCATTATACTAAAGGAATTCACTTAGATAAATTCACTGATCTATCTATATTTCATATCACTCTAGAGTAACAATCGACACCTTCAACCAGTACATTTTGATTGTGTTTAAATGAATCCTATAAGTCATTCTAATTATAAGAACAATAATTGTTTTGATGAACCAACATTTTAGGTTTCATATTGGTTTGTACAAAAAAAACGGCTATGATTCACACTTTCATGCGTGAAGTCATAACCGATTCATTTCATATATTTAGTTTAAGATCTCGATGCCATCATTCTATTTTGATTTTAGATAATCCTCATATCCCTTTTGTCTTAAGGCACAAGCAGGACAATCACCACATCCATCACCAACTATACCATTATAACAAGTAAGTGTTTCGTTTTTAATAATCTCCATGACCTGTAAATCATCAGCTAGTTTCCACGTTTCCATTTTATCGATCCACATCAGTGGTGTATGAACAATAAACTCATAATCCATCGAAAGATTCAGTGTTACATTTAATGATTTTATAAATACATCTCTACAGTCTGGATAACCGCTAAAGTCACTTTGAGACACACCTGTAATGATATGATTTATTTCTCTTTGTTTTGCAAAAATTGCTACAAAAGTTAAGAACAATAAATTTCTACCATCCACAAATGAATTTGGTGGTGTATCCCCTGTATGTGTTTTATCAACTTCTATATCTACTCGAGTCAACGAATTTGGTGCCAATTGATTAAGAAGATCCATATTTAGAATATGATGTTCTACCTCATATTTTTTACAAATTTGCTTAGCACATTCTAATTCCTGAACATGTTTTTGTCCATAATCAAAAGAAACAGCAATCACCTCATCATATCTTTTTTTAACCCAGAATAGACATGTTGTGCTATCTTGACCGCCACTAAAAACGACTACTGCACTTTTCTTATTTACTAATTCTTGCATACAACTCTCCTTATACTCCAATTTTGTCAGGTGCCCAAATAATCTTATGAAGCTGCATTTGAAGTTTTATATCATTCATCAAATGTTTTTTCATGTAATCTACAATTTCAACCATTTCGATTTGTCCGAAAATTGGACTCAAAATTACTTTACACTTCTTTGCTAACTGATGTGTTTGAATAATATCATGTGCTTTTACTAAATCAATCCGATCTCCAACTACGAACTTAACGGTGTCTTTCATGCTTAAAAACTCGTAATTTGATAAATCCATTTCTTTCTCCATCAAACTTGAAGGGGATTTGTAGTCTACTGTAAAAGATAAGTTCGAACGTCCCTCTAATAAAAAGTTTTTAAGGGGTATACTTCCATTCGTCTCGATTTCTAAGTAAAGTGACTCATTGTTAGTAATCAGTTCTATTAATTCTTTTGCCTTCTCATGTAACAGGGGTTCTCCTCCAGTCAAAGTGATATTTGAAACACCTGACTGTACTATATAATCTAAAATATCCTCTTTAGTCATTTCCATGTATGAAACACCTTCATGATTTGCCCACAAGGTATCACAATAAGAACAGGTTAAGTTGCAGTGTGCTAATCGTATAAAAACAGCCAATTCACCAGAACGTTGACCTTCCCCATTAATGCTAATAAATTTTTCAACTACTTTAAAATTCATGATTCACTACCTTTCATAAACAGCACAATTAGTCGGAGTTTCATAAACCGTCACACGCTTCACTTCATATGGATTTTCATTCATCAATTGATAGAAATGATATGCTAAACATTCTGCTGTAGGTCTAAAATCTACTTCGATTAACCTAAATCCATCTCCTACAAGGCACTCTAATGTTAAAGCTCTCATCGTATCCTTTTGGTAGATCAACGTATGGTCATAGTAATCTACTATCTTCTTTAGATCCTTCTTTATATCGCCAAAATCAACAACCATGCCTTGAAGCGGTCCTTCTTCTTGTAACGTTTCTGATTGAACTTCAACTACGACCTTCCATCTATGTCCATGAATATTAGAACACTTTCCATCATAACCACTTAGGAAGTGAGCACTATCAAATTCACCTTCTGCTTTTAAAATAAACATTTCTTCTCCTAACTAAACATACTGCCGTAATAACAGCATCCAATTGCACCATTAAACTGAGGATCTTCTAAAGAAATCACTTCTTTATAATCTGAGTTTAAGTAAAATTGAATTGCCTCATTTTTTGCAACCCCACCAGACAGAACTAATTTTTTGCTTTTAAAATTATTGAGTAGCGGTTTCAGTCTCTTATATAAAGAGTAATTCACACTGGCACATAAAACTTCAGTTGTTGCACCTTCAGCTATTTTTCCAATTAACTCCGACTCAGAAAAAACTGCACATGTCGAATTCAATTCAACTGGTTCGTTGAAGTGTGTTGATAGCTCATCTAAACTCACTTCTAAAACTTGAGCCATGTTTTCTAGGTACCTACCACAAGATGCTGCACATCTATCATTCAATTCTATATCAACCGTTAATCTGTTTTCTATTTTTATGGCTTTTACATCCTGGCCACCAATATCCAATAATACATAGTCATCCATTTTAGTTTGAAATATTGATCCATAAGCATGGGCCTTAATCTCATTGATCGCCTCAAATTGGCTTAAATCTGTATTATTCTTTCCATATCCTGTAGAAACAGCTCTATCAAAAGGACCACAACCAATTTTATTAACATCAACGACTATTTTCCCATCATACAAACAGAAATCCCTATAAAATGCCATTGTACTTATTTTCTTCTTAAAAACTGTCACATGATTTTCTTGTAAGACAATTTTTACTTCTCGACTACCTAAGTCAATTCCTAATATTCTCATTTAGTCACCACTTTCATATCACTCAACATATCTAAAAATGCTTCCAACCTTAATTTGGTTCTCGCATCTAAAACATTCAGTTTATCCCCTTCAATATTTAAAATCGGAATATTGAGTTGATCTTTTAACAATATATGTTCTGCTGCTTTATGGCAAAATGCCTGAGTATAATGAATGATACCATCTAATTCTCTTAGATCAACTTGTCTCTGAATCTCTTTTATCCTATAGTCAAAATCATAAGGATAAGTATAATCATAGTACTGCTCTGTTATATTGGTCGCCATCTCAAATCTTGGAAATGAAAATTCCCTTTGGACTTCAGAGTACATAAATTTCGAATCAAGTGTTTCTACGAAATCAAATAGATCGCCCGTCATAGGTGGTACGCCGATATATCCCAATCTTAATTTTTTTACGATTGGATTTCGACTTTCGATATCCAATAATTTATCATCCAATAACTTTTCATATTCTAACGGATTACCATCTAGATCACTCATACAAAGTTGTAGCAGATGATTCTCAAATCCAGATACCACATCTTTCTTATAAGAAAGATCATCGATACGTTTTACCTTCTTACGAATTCGATTAAGTTGTTTTCTTACCCCTTCTACTTCTTCGTCTGAAACATCAAAGTATTTCATAAACCTTTTCATCTCTTTATCAAGATCTTCAATTAAATGTGAATGTGGAAATGAAAATGGATGTAACAATACGCCTTTAGATTTTAAAATATCATTTAGCACTTTGGTGTTAGAACAATCACCTTCCATTACTGCTATGATTTCTTTAACATCATGTTCAATACAAGCGCCATAAATGCCTTTAATCCAAGCACACATGCTTTTAGGAAAACCATCTTGTTCTGCAATATCGATATAATGCAAATGGTTTTCTGCAGTAACAAATAAGTTGTTCAAGTCAAAGGGTTCATACCCTGCTGCCATTAATACTTCTAAAGGTACTGTTGTGGTTAATCCAATTTTCTTCATATTTATCCTCAATACTTTCCAAAAAACAAAAAAAGGCGAAAAAATCCCCCTATAAAAAAATACTCCAAAAGACACACACCTTCAAGAGCAAATGTCCTAGTTTTATTTAACGACAGGATGGATTCCGAACTGTCTGTATTCTATTCGTTTGAAGTATATCAAACCCGCTGATGATAGTCAATTGAATAACTTAAAGACTGTTAATAAGTAACAAAGTGACTCATTGATTCATCTATATGGTTGATCTTTGAGAAATAAATAAAGACCATAATGTGATTATTTCTCCACATTATAGTCCTATTAACTATTATTTCAAATAAGTCTTCCATATACTCAATTACATTCCTAGAGATTAATACTACCCCCTCTAATGTAGTGATATAATATCTTAGATTTAAAAAGTTCAATTGGAAATTCTTAATATCACAAGAGACTCATCTCCGCTTGTTAACACATACTCAGTATGTTCTGAAGTTTCGTTAACTGAAATGTCATCATATATAACTTGCTGTTGTTGATAAGCTGTATACTCAAACTTGTTGTTTCTATATTCCAAACTATTAATAACAGGAACAGATTTCGTTAGAAACTTAGTGATCCTTATAGAAGCGTCATTACCGTCATCCACTGAAGACATGAAACTCTCTAATTCTGAGATATTTTCAGTTATTCCTGACTCTTGAACAATATCACCAGAAGCAACTGCTTGTTCATAACTATAGCCATGTGTGACGCCATTATAAACAACCCCTTTTACTTCTTTATCAATTTTAGATGTATCTTGTTGGCAACCCACTAATAAAAATCCCATAACTATTATGATTACTATTTTCTTCATATCCACCTCTTTATACATTAATTACAGAATAAACTCAATCACTTGAAGTTCAAATGATCATTCTTAAGCATTAGTGTATCAAATACTAGTCAAAAACTTCTTACTTCGATTTAGAATGTAGTTTTTGAGCACGAAAACACAAGATTCAAAGCAAAATGATATTATTTTTGCTCCCATTCCTCACGTAATATACCATAACTTACAGAATCATAATATTCTCCATCAACAATCCTTGCATTTCTATATTCAGCTTCCTTTTTCATTCCTAGTTTTTCTGATAATTTCATCATTCTTTTATTGCCAGACCATGTTGTTAAACCCAATCGAACTATTTCTGGTTTCTCATTGAAGATTTTTTCCATCCACATTTCCAAAGCAGCATATCCAATACCATGTCCCCAATACTTTTCATTAAATACTACAATTCCAATTTCCATCCATTTAGTCTCTTCAGATTTCCAATACCAAGTTACTATGCCAATCAACTCATCAGTTGCACTATCAACTATAACATTCCATTTCTTCAAAGGCTTAACTTCACCATTGATAAACTCTTCTCTCCACTTTTCAATACGTTCTTCTAATTTCTCTACACTTAAAGGTTTGAAGTAAGGACCATTAAACTTATGAAATTCCCTTGTTGGATGATTCCAATATAAATATTGATCCAAATCTTCTTGTTCAAATTCTCTTAACTTAATCTCAATACTACTTTTCATACTTACTCCTTCTATTCTTTATATCAAAGTTTTAAAAATGATATCCAATTTTATATATCCTTTCAGACAATTATTTAACATTAATCAAATAAACTGTATGATTATCACATTTTAGAATAATTATAATCAAATGTTACATACTTTTTCTGTGTTCAATCCTTTACTATATTATCATAGATATAAAATACGTTGTATCAATTTATTTACATTTATTAACTTATATTAAATTTAGTAGTAGCAATTATATATAAAGTGAGTGACGCTAATATTAATTCAAGATCACAAAAACGGGATATATTTTAAAAAGATAATCCAAGACAAAAGAGTGACTCAGATATGTACAATTTGTAGCAATTTTATTTCTTAAAATGGTTAATACTCCTTTAACTATTGGGTTAAGCTAGATTAATATAGAACATAAAACAACATTTTGTTAACAATATGTAAATAGTAGTAAACCTATGATATAATTCTATTGGAAATAATTGTGTTTACTATATTAAAATTAGGTTTGAGTATGACAACTAAAATTAAAAATGGGCGACTAAAACTAAGAGTAATATTTAGTTTGATTATTGACTGGATTTTTGAGGTTTTAATAAGTTATTTGGGATGCGGCTCAGTGCCACGTCATGGGGGGGCTATATGTATTACAAATTTTCAAAATTGGCGAAAGCTATAATAATTCTTAATGTAGTTTTAAGTATAGTTATTGGTACTATGCATGTGTATAATGTTCATAGACTTAATGAAAGCAATGAGATAATTCAAACTTTTATGGAAGAGAATAAGGTAATTAAAAATACAGCTATAAGAATGCTGGAAAAAGATGGAGTTGAATTGTTTTATGATAAAGAATTTACCACTTATTTTGGTGTGCTTGTATCTTTCTTATCACTGTTTCTTCTATATAAATATGGAAAAGATAACGGATTCATGTTTGGATTTTTCGCAGCCTTCTTTGGTGTCTTTACATCACTCATAGGTGGTATGCTATTGTTCTATGTTATGTTTTCTGGAAAAAGTGAAACCAATCAATATAGACAAGTAACCTCAATAAAAAATGAATGGGAAAAATTCATTCATAATAAAAGCAATGATAATTAATACTACTGAAGATAAACTATAATAATATACAAATATAAAAGAGCCCTACAAACCTTCTATGATAAGGACTGTAGGGTTTTATTGTGCTGATTTTACTCAACAAACGTTATGTAATATGTAATGATTTCAGGTTTCTCTATGCTGCTCAGTTCACATATCTTCTACCAAATCTGTTTTATTTGATAGCAACCAAATTCAATACCAAAAATAAAACTCTATAAAAATCAAAACAATCAAAGATTACATTTTTATACAGATGACAATCCCATGTCTTCATAATAACGCAGTGTCCGAGCTATTATGTCATATTTGCTTGATACATCTCTAATTTTGATTAAGTTATTCATTTATCCTATCCTCTTTTCATAATTATTATTACATATATAGTATAATGGCTTCCCTAAAGGAAGAGTCATGAAATGCTTATCAATTATCATATGCTAAATGAAACCAATAACAAAATCATATACTAACTTGAATGAAGTTGACCAAAATAAGAAAGTTATGGATGTTTCTACTGTAAGATATACTAATGTAAACTGATATTTTCAAAGACAAATGAACTTCAGCAACTATAAGAGTTATGCAATCAAATCCTTGAAAAAAAGCAACTACAGGAAAAACAACAGTATGCAATAATGATGTACTCAGATAGAAACTATTGGAAATACCGGTGTGTAGAAAAGTTGTTTTAGGGGTATGAAATATGCAAGAGGTGAGATTATGGAAAGTCAATATTACATTGATTTGGATATGTATCAGAACGTCATTGCAAATTTAAAAGTTAGGTTTTTTAGTAGTTATCTTGCGATGATTTTAGATTACAATGATGATGTCATATATGTCAACACCAACAATTCTTTGAACTGTGATTATAAGGTCAATGAATATTGTGATTTCTTCAGTAACAGAAGAACATTGACTACTTGGGAAGATATTGTTGAAGTTAAAGGAATAAGAGTTCGATTGATTTATATACCTGTAAATGATTCAACTGGACATAAACTATTTACAATATATATGGGTATACCAATGGATAATTTTAATGAGACAGAGTGGGCCATCAATATGGCAATAATCGATGTCAGTTTAAAACACCCGGATGCCATTGTATTTATAAAGGATACCGATTTAAGATATCAGTTTGTAAATATCGCTTGTTGTAAGTTATTGAATGTACACTACAAACACATTGTAGGTAAAACTTATTCAGAAGTCGTTAAGTCCAAAAGTTTGTTTCCCTTAGAAAAAGAATTGATGGCGATAAATAGAAATGAAATCGTAACCTTTAGAGAACAAATAATGGATGCATTTGTGTTTTACGATTACCAAATGGAAATAATACCTATAACTTTTAGAAACTCGGACGTTGTAGGTATTGCTTGTATTGTCAGAATTATTGATATTGAACAAGAAAGTGAAAGTGTATTGCCATTATTAGCAGGCAGGATTCAAAGTATTTTGGATGATGTTGGTGTATTCTATTATGAGTTTAGTAACTTCACAAACTTGACCCAAACGTTGTCCAAGAATATACTCAGTGTCTTTGGTATGCCGATTGTTGAAGATGGCAATATGGCTATAGAGGATTTCATTTTTGAAGATGATTTAGAGTTATGGAAAACAAATACAAATCAATTGATGTGTGGTGATATCGATGAATATAACATTCAAATAAGATTGAAGAAAGAAGACGGCACGTATCATTGGTTTCTGAATCGTATGAAAACAATCAGCCGAACCAAAAATGACAAACCAATTTTTAGTGTTGGTGTATTTATTAGTATTCATGATTTGGTCTTGGCAAGAGAAGAAGCAGAAGCTGCAACACAATCGAAGGCTATTTTTTTAGCGAATACATCACATGAAATTAGAACACCGTTAAATGGTATTTTAGGTTTTAGTGAACTGCTAAGGAAAACACCTCTTAATCTTAAACAAGAAAATTACTTAAACAATATTCTACAGGCAACTAAAAATCTCTTGGTTATCATTAATGATATTCTTGATTTATCTAAAGTCGAATCTGGAAAACTAGAACTGAATGTTGTGAACTGTAGCCTAAAAAATGTTCTGAATAATATCAACAATATATTTAAGTTAGAAGCTCGAAAAAATAAATTGAAGTTTAGTATGTCTATTGATAAAGGTTTACCTGACTATGTTCATTTGGACTGTTTAAGAGTGAATCAAATTCTAATGAACCTGTGTAGCAATGCTGTAAAATTCACAGAAAAAGGGAGCATTTCAGTAAGTGTATCTTACGGCAAAGAAAAATTACTTTTTAAAATAAGAGACACCGGAATTGGTATGGATGAGGAGATGCTTCAGAACGTCTTTACATCATACACTCAAGCGGGTTTATCTAAGACAAGAAAATATGGTGATATTGGTTTAGGGCTATCAATTTCAAAACAATTGGCGGAGTTAATGAAAGGAAGTTTGAAATGCTCAAGTAAAAAAAACAAAGGGACAGTTTTCACATTATCAATTCCATATGAAGTTGCAGATGTAAAAAAACTCATAAACTCTTACTCAGATATAATTACTGATGTTAAACTAAGAAATCATAACAGAATATTACTAGTAGAGGATTTAAAGATGAATCAGGTTATCATTACTGAAAATCTATGTAATCTTGGATTTGAGGTCGATATAGCAGAAAATGGTGTTGAATGCATAGAAACAATTAAAAGCAATCAATCCTATGACTTAATCCTCATGGATATTCTGATGCCTGAAATGGATGGTTTTGAAACTGCCCGAATCATACGTGAAGAGCTAAAACTTGAGAAATTGCCTATAATTGGTCTTACAGCAGATGCTATGAAAGACACACAGGAGAAGATGAAAGAAACTGGATATACTGATTATCTATTGAAGCCATTTGAAGTAAAGGAGTTGTATCGAAAACTCATTGAATATCTTGATCCACGAGTTGTTCATGAAAGCAAAGCTGAAAAAATTAATCACATTGATATGGACAGATTATCTCATCATTTGAATGTGAATGAAGCTGTGGAGCGTTGGGGCGGAAACCTGCATCTTTATGAGAAGTTATTAATTAGTTTTGCAGAAGATTATAGCAAAGGAATTGAATTAGATAGTTTTAACAACCAAGAAGAGTTGATCCGTTGTTTTTTTAATCTTAAAGGATTGAGTGCTAATATTGGTGCTGGCATTATCAGTACACTTGCTGATCATGTGATAACAGAAATAAAAACACAAAATTTAAGCATTCATCAAATTGAAGGAATGGAAGATTATCTTCATTTAGAAGAGGAATTCCAAACACTCATCGATATTATAAAAAGCGCACAAATAATTGATGAATAAAGAAAAGGGGCCATATAGGCTCCTTTTCAGTCGAATTAACTGCCGAACGTGATTCTGTTATCAAATAGCTTTCGGCTAGTATGTGGAATAACATCCTTCATTGATATGTTTGATTGGTTCTTTATCGGGATCCTTAATTATGATTTTCTCATAAAGGTCTTGGAATAAATTAAATTCACGGTCATGCTTAATCCCTGGGTAGATTGGCACTAGTGGTGGCTCACTCATGGAAATTGTCGCAACATCTGATATTGGCGCACTGACAGCTCTAGCAGTCAATTTAATCGTGAATTCCCCAAAATTTTTAGCATCTTTATTCATAGTAACAATTCCCTTTTTACCACTTGTTGTAAGCGTAACATATTCTGAATTATCTACTGAGTACGTTACATCACTACATGATAAACCTGTTACAGTTGCTTTAAACTCAAACGAATCCCCTGGACTCAGCTCTACAAAGTTTGAGTTGAGTTTGATACTTGCATCTAATGCATCATTAAAGATGATGTCTTGTGTCATAGAAATTCCGTATATTGGTAATGAAATGATGACTAAGATGAGAATTAGATATAATACTCTTTTATTCATACAATCACTTCCTTATTATAAATATGAATCACATCAGCTATATTATTAATATACCCCTATAAATTATCAAATTTACAGAGTTTGCATTATCTTAACGTGTTTACATTTACTATACACAAATATGAATATAGTACAAATTTCAGGCCTAAAACACTATAAATTCATGAACTTATACCTACTTTTGAGATAATAAAACTTAAAACTATTTTGATTCTGTAATAACTTAAGATTGCTCTTAACTTATGGTTTAATCTAAAAGATCACTCCAGAAAACTCATTTCAAAAATGAAACACTTATGAATTTTTTGTAACACATTGCTTATAACTATCAATAAGTGAATCAATCGACCCCTACCCTTGTGTTACAACTTATTGAGCATGATATAACAAAAGCATTCCTTTTTTATAATCTGATAGATCAGCAGCACAAATGTATAGTCGTTTACCTGTAAATTTTTAGTTTCCTCGAATTACGCCCAATTGAGTTTCAATACTGTTCACAGTAGATATGTGATTTGACTTGTGGTTCACTTCTGTACATATTGGGTATAAATCGTTGATAGGATGACTACTCAAATAGAAAGGTGGATGTCTTATGAGAACAAACTATGAGGTTCAAAATAGTCTAATCGAAACTATACTGATTGATTTGAAATGGATGTTTGATGAATTTGATGTATATGCATGTATTTATGAAAACAATAATGAAATCTATAAAAGAGATTTTACCTTTTATAGAGGTGTTGAGTATAACTACCAGAAAATAACCTTCTCTACAGATGATAAGTCGCGTCGTTTTTATTTAGTGTTCGAAGTACCCAATACTAACCAAGAGGATATACACTTATGGCTTTTGATTAATAGGATTATTGAGACAATTTTTGTGAACACAGATGATGCAGTTTTTTTTAAAGGAACTGATTTAAGATACAAATATGTTAATCAAGTCTTTAGAAGGATTCATAATGCAGGTGGTATTTGCCTGGTTAATATGCACCATTGTGATATATTTGGACCGAAATACATATTCCCGATTGAAAAGGAAACTTATGTTCTAAATACAGAACGCCCAACAGAAGCCATAATGAATTTCAGCACTAAATATAGGAAAATCTCATATGAAGAATCTATTGAGCCATTATTTGATAACAATGGACAATTATACGCAATTTGCTCAATTGCAAGAAACCTTCAGATTCAGAAAAACCCTGATATTGAACCAGTAATTAAACGGGATTTAAAGGAGATACTAAATGATTTAGGTGTCTATTATTTTGAATCCAAAGGAGAGTTTGATTATAGGCTTATGTTAATCGATGACATGTTTAAGGACCTTGGTTATGAGGAAGTAGAAATACAGACTTTAAAACAGACAATGTTCCACTACGTACATGAGGAGGACCTTGAAAATTTTGTAACTCATTATATCAAAAACATGGCAAATCCAGTTGGCGATAATAGTTACACTCAGGATATGAGAGTTCGTGCAAGAGACGGTTCGTATAGATGGTTTAGATACTTTGAAAAAAAATTATATTTGGAAGAACCTGATTTTATAGCTGGTAGTTATATTGATATTCATGATGTAATGATATCTAAGGAGCAGGCTATTAAAAACGCAAAAGAAAAAGCCATGTTTTTAGCTAGCATGTCACATGAAATCAGAACACCATTAAATGCTATATTAGGATTTAGCGAACTACTTGAGCAGATGGAATTAGGTGATAAACAACAGGAGTATACTGTAAAAATTAAGAATTCAACTATCACACTCATTGAGTTAATTAACAATGTATTGGATTTTTCAAAAATTGAAGCTGGAAAATTAGAGGCCGAACTCATTCCATTCAATTTACATGAGAGTTTACACAATATCCACAGTATGATGGAAGCAAAAGCACTAGAGAAAGGTATTCAATTAAAACTAAAAATCGCACCTGAAGTTGATCGTGAACTTGTTGGAGATGAATTGAGAATCATCCAAATTATCACCAATTTATGCAGCAATGCTATTAAATTTACCCAAGATGGTTACGTCAAGCTTCAAGTGAACAAGAAAGAAAATAACATTCATTTTTCTGTAATCGATACTGGAATTGGTATGAATAAGATAAAGATTGAGAACATTTTCAATGACTTCACTCAAGCAGAAAAATCTACTTCAAGAAGGTATGGTGGTACAGGCCTTGGACTTTCAATTTCAAAACAACTTGCAAAGCTTTTAGGTGGAGAAATCAATGTTGAAAGCACACTTGGAAAAGGATCGATATTCACTTTTAAATGTCCAATATACAAGATAATGAACAAAGAAATAAATAAACCTGTTTTGGATATAAAGACTCTTGAAAATACATATAAAGGCAGTAAGTTGCTTTTAGTAGAAGATGTTCCAGATAATCAACAGGTGGTTGTTGATACTCTTTCACCACTTGGCTTTGAGATAGTTCCGGCGAATAACGGGCTGGAAGCAGTACAAATACTAAAAACTCACGATAATTTCAATTTAGTTATAATGGATCTTCAAATGCCTGTAATGGATGGATTTGAAGCAACTAAAGAAATAAGACACTTTTACACAACAGATCAATTACCGATTATTGCCTTAACAGCAGATGCAAGTTTAAGCACTTTGAGAAGAACAGTAGAATATGACATGCAAGCTTACTTGCTCAAACCTATTCGTGCAAAGACTCTTATTCAGTCAATTGTTAAGCACCTGCCAGAGTCGAATATCATTGTTAATACCAACACAGGAGACGGAAAAGTTGAAGATCAATTAGAAAAACTTTCTGAGACTTTAAATGTTGATGATGCTCTTGAACGATTCGGGAATAATAAGGAACTACTACTCTATTTAGTTCAAGATTTTGCAAACCTTTATGATAAAATACCCGTGGATTTCATATCAGACAAGGAGGAAATAAGATTTTTTCACAATTTGAAAGGTGTCAGTGGTAATTTAGGCGCTACAAGAGTCCAAGATATAGCTGGTGAAATTGAAATGGGTATTATATCAAATAATGACATGAATCATTTGAGATCAGAACTCTGCTTAATTTTGAAGGAAATATCTAGCAAAATCAAGGGTATTGTAAGTGAGCCAATCATAGTAAATTCTAAAAAGAAAGTTAACACTTCTAATATAAGTAGTTTTGAGGAATACATAGAAATACTCAAGGAGTCTCTTTCAGGACACTATTTGGATGCAGATGAGCTTCTAATTGGATACAAAACTGAACTAGTGCCAATAATTGGTATAGAAAATTATTCATCAGTGTTAAGGAGTATTTCTGATTATAGATTTCCTGATGCACTTGCTAAACTTGAGGAGGTATTGGATGGTTGATAAAAACAGAATTCTGATTGTTGATGATGTAAAAGGTAATATTGATTTATTAAAGAGTGTATTAGAATCTCAGTTTAGGCTTCAAGCAGCCTTAAATGGAATTGAAGCACTAAAAATAGCAAATTTGACTCAACCAGATATGATTCTTCTTGATGTAAATATGCCTGGAATGGACGGATATGACGTAACTGATGAACTAAGAAAATCCAATCAGACAAAAGGAATACCAATAATTATGATTACTGCCAATAATGATACTGAAGATGAGTTGGAATGTTTAAAACATGGAGCAATTGATTTCATTTCAAAACCAATCAACCGAGAATTGCTTCTTCTGAAGATTGCAAAATATATATAGTAAAATCAATTAGAATTAAATATCATTTGATAAATATATAATTAAAGGGATCCTGATAAACTAAAATTAAATCATCAAAATATAATTTATTTATGAGCTTCTCTCCCCCTACTATAAACAGTCACACAAATGATTAGATAAATATGCGTATTTAGCTAAAAATAGTGCTAACCAATAAGTTTAGTCTGAAAACGTATTTTATCTATTGAACAGAATCGAAGCGCTAACGGAAAGTGCTTTGACTACTAATTTTTTAAAAAAACTATATTAATGCAGTAAAAAAGTCATAGATCATCAGCTAAATAATACAGCTTGAAATCTATGACTTTAATCTTAAGAATATATAACCATTATTAACTCCTCCAAAGTTTATCACCACTGAGGACAGTCTATTTGACCTGTGCTTTCTCAAATTTCAATACTGTTCGTTTCTTGCTTGGATTCAATGAGTCATATAAATATTTTGACACCTTATTTTTTGCACCAGTAGCTATCACTACTTCTTTTATTCCCATCTTACTCATTCTTTGAAAACATTCTTTAATTACTGCTGATGCTAATCCTTTTCTTCTATGCTCACTATGAGTACCTACAGGTTCAATATATCCAGTATCGTCGCTTCCAGGATATCTCCAACCTATACAGTATGCTGAGTATGTTCCATCAGTAGTAATAGCTATCATTTCTAACTCTTTTATATAATCATTTGATTCGTGCAAACTAATTATATCTTCTTTAGTCAATTTAGTATTATTAAACACATTTTTTGATATATCTACTCTACTTTCATAATTAGGATTCTCAAAAAAAGTACCTATTGTGTAACCTTCTGGCGTTACATATTCACAATCTAACTCGTTAATATCGAATATTCTTTTATACTCATCTGCTCCCTTAGAAACAAATCCGTCCTTTTCAAAGGCTTCAATCTTTTTCTTATCTGTATCAAAACAAAACACAACTATTGTCTCATTTTTCTTATTCCATTCTTCATTGATCCACCTCAGTGTATCAGAAATTATTTCCTCATATCCCACTGCTATCTCAATAAACATATCATTTTTACCATACTCTGATATAGTTAACGCTACTAACTCGTCATTATCAAACCACAAATGAACATTTTCTTCGAAGAAAGGATCATCTATTTCTTTTGTGCCATGTAAGCCACCACTCCAGAAATTAGTTCTGCCTGCTTCCCATAGTTGATTTTCATTTACTTTTCTTTGTGCTGATAAGAACTCTACAACTTTCTTATAATTTTCATCCGTATGTTTATAATTAACATCAATAATATTTTTCATAACTACCTCACCTTTCTATTCACTTCATAATGTCTTCTTAACATATATTCCATCATAGCTTAAGTATCAATACAAACGCCAGTATGTACATTGCCATCTTCAGTTAATAATGCATCTGCACTGAACCTAAATAAGAATTCTTTAAAAATCATCTTGAGTTAATACCATTTCACTTCCTATATAGATCATCAAACTTATTTGGATCCTCCTAATATTTCAAAGTAACTCTTACTATTTATTATACTTTATATTTAATCGAGTAAAACATTAATGAATTATTACACCCTACGAATCAGAATCCATAATATTTTTTTATGTGTATCCATGAAAATAAGAGAAAAAAAGTCATAGATTATCTACTGAATTTTATCAGTAGTAATCTATGACTAAATTAAATTTTTTTGACTCCATTGGGTTAAGAGAACATAAGTAATACAGAATAATAACTGACCTTTATCACCTATCATGTTTATGGTTATTCCACCATATTGCATACAACTAACCTCTAATAGAATCTCAATTTATTCAAATTCCCCTAAATAGAGTAATAACATCAATTTGTACCTTAAAGTATACGGTAGCAAACAAACATGTTGACTACAAGAAAATTGGCATCAATACAAGCTGCATAAATACATGTGTTGTCGCATGTGCAACGATAGAATAACTAAGCCCTTTCTTCCAATACAAGTAACCAAAACCAATACCGCCAATTCCATTTAAAACCATACATCTGATTATGATTGGGAACGAACTACCAATTGTCTGAAATGTCACGGGAAGGTGTAAAGCTGCAAACAAAGCTGCTGCTAAAAAAATAGCTATCCAGTAAATCCATCCTTGGATATTTTCCTTGTCATTGGATCTTGCAAATAAAAGCTTAAATACCCATACAAATAATGACATCACAAATAATCTAACGAGTACTTCTTCGATTACACCACCATATAAAAGACCAACCGCTAAGTACATAAATGAAAAGTTATAACCTGCACTCAAATTAGGCAGATATTGTGCAAATATAAATCGGTCGGAACCTACAATGATTAATGCGGCAAGAAAAGCTATTAAAACTGATAAGATAACGGCTTGTTTGTCATATTTAAAGTTTACTTTTAGGTTGACTTTTCTTGCAAGTTTTAAACCAATAAAAGCAGCGACAAATGTGAGTATCGCACCTTGCACCATTGCAATTGGAACCATCATTTCGATTGAACCCACCTGCTTAATGATTTCCTGCTTCATATCATCACTTAGTAAATCCATTTGATACAATGCAGCCAATGCACTTGCTACTAAACCTACTAGAGCGAAGAATAAACTCGTTTTAAAGTCCTTACTTTTTATTATTTTTAACATTTTAATACCCCTTTTTCTGAGTCAATTTATTAACTATGCTTTTGAATCTAATATTATCTTTTAATCCTTCAAAAGCAGGATTATGAACAACACCTTGAATCATACTCTCCCTAATTACTGCTTCACTTCTAACTGTACCTGTGCCTAAGTCAAATTCTTGGAACCAGCTATCGATTTCTGTAAAATAGTCATCACCATGTAAATTAAATGGAAAGAAACCTTTTATACACACATCAGCATACTTATCTAGCAGTTTAAATGCGTTCTCATGTTGACCTTTACTTGAACAAACTTGAGCTGCAGTCAGGTAGAATGTTGCCATAACGTTAGGATGTAGTTCATCTATGTTGAAAACTTCAGCAACAACCTGTATACGATGTAAGGTTTCATCAAATTGCTCATTTTGAAGCTGCAATAATGAGTTAGAAAGACTAACTAAAGTAAGTAAATGTTGATATATACCTATCTGTAGCACTTTCTCAGCCTGATTTTGATTTCCAAGCTTAAAATACGCTTGTGCAATACCTGCATCGTCATTACTAAGTGGTCTAATCGTTTCACCTAATAAATCAAGAACTTTCTGAGGTTCACCTGATATTAGGTAACATGTTGCCTCCAGCGAAACAGCTTCTTTAGAAAGCCAGACATCACTACTTTCATTTTGGATGCGTTGACTTAATACTACAACTTCATCAAAAATTTGCTTTTGGATCACCGCATCATTACTCAGCATCCAGTGGTTACATAAAAGTACTGCCATCTGAAATAGTAACGGGTAACAAGAGTAATATTTTTTTATGATCTCTTGACAATCAAACCATACCTCATCGAACTGTTTATTTGAAAAGTCTTTTGATAACCGATGGTACAATTCCTTTATATCCTCTTTTGTCATTTGAGGTGTGTAGCCCATGAGCTCATCAATGCTTATATTAAAATAGGCAGCAAGTTGCGGTAAAAATGTAATATCTGGATAACTTTGAGCAGTTTCCCACTTCGACACAGAAGCTTTTGATACACCAATATACGTTGCAACTTGGTCCTGAGTTAAACCCTTTTCCCTTCTTTTATTTGCAATTATTTTAGCAATATTTAAATCTTTCATAAAAATCAATAATATGGCTACTTAGTTAGCACCTATTATTGCCTCCTTTAATCTTATTATACCTTTAATTACCATCTAAACAATGGATTTAAAGTTGATTTTAGTTAACAAAATCAACCATCAGGAAACTTTTGCGCCAATTGCAGTATAATTTTATAATCCGTTCTCATATACAAATCAGAATATTATCTCGAGATAAAATCCCTGCAGCACCTGCTGCAGGGATCATGTTAACATTATTTCTCTTTTATATCTGCTGATTGGTTAGACTATAACACACTGTTACAGTTCCTGAATATCAGGAGCTCACATCATCTTCATCAGAATGTTCTATTGAGAAAACTATAATAACGAATTTAGAATATCTAAATTGAATCGTATATAATCTGATTGCTGTTGTTTCCTCATATCTATGTTTTTCGAATGTCTTCTACTTCTCTTCTTCATCCACATTTTGATTAATTCTCCTTGTTTTTCTATTATTCTATTATTACTGATATTTAGTATTGTATTTTTAGTTGTCATAATGACCTCCTTGCTTATATTTTAATAGCCTAAACGAACTAGACTCATACATAGCATAATGTAGGTAGTCAAATCTTGTATATTTAGAGTGTACTTATATGAAATTCTACATATATTCAAATACAACTAAATATTTCTAAAATTGATCCGTTTTTTCCTGCCTTTTCGTCTGTTGCTTAATCGCATGCTCCAGTATTCATCATTCCTATTCCTTGTTTCAGAATTACTTATTGCATTTACCTCTATATATCCCATTAATTCTATATTCAATGTCTTCACCTCTTTATCTGATTTATCATATCTAATTGATTAATATTGATTCTTGTTTTATTTATAGTATCCCAGAGCAATTATATCCACATATCGAATGTTGTTTATTAACATCAATTCCATATTATAGATGTTTGTGTGCATAAAAAAACCGTAGTAACCTACGGATAGTTTCTCATATAATAGTTATTAGAAAACATACTCCAGATGTAGGGATATTATAGATATTCTTTTGATTTTGATTGTATTTAGGTTAATCATAATATTACCTCCTTTAACTTCTTGTATGTGCTCTGCACTTAAACCATAATCAATATAACATAGGAAAACTATAGTTTCAACTACATAACAATTACAGAATTATTACACTCTATTTATCATCTCCACTAATACCTAAGCTGGATAGGTTATACTTCATTAGACTGATTTCTTAAGGTCATATAAACTAAAACCAAATGGAGAAAAATTTATGTATAATACTAAACACCCTTGTCATAAATTTTCTGAAGAATTTAAAGAGCAAGTTATTCAACTCTATCTGAATGGAAAAAGAACTTATAGAACTTCGTAAACGTAATTAGCAGGATTAACTTGAATCATGATATATATTCGGTATCAGCAATGTGTGATGTCCTTAAACTTTCAAGAAACACTTATTATTATGAACTTCATACAACTGAAACAGAAACGGTTGTCTACCAGCTTACTAACGATTTAATTAGCATTTTTAAGACAAATCGCAAAAGAACGGTACAAGGAGATCAAACAAAGCTAAACTAACTTATAAAAAATACTCATTCCCACTCAATAAGTATAATCTAGTATGTGGTGGTTTTGAGTTTTTTACATCTTTCTGTATCTCAACATTCTACATATTCTGCTGAAAATACACCTCTGAAACTACAAATGGAGTAAATATGGAGTTGATGATCTTATTGATGATTTCTAGTAAAATATATACTCATATTTTTTCCGTTATATCTATCAAATCTCTGATTTTTATACATAAATTCACTTCTATTTTGAGGATAGTACTCCTCACTCTCATGCTCCAATTCAAACAGTTTTCTTCATTTCGATCTCTTGATTTTTTAATTATGCTAGTCATATTTTACATTTGCAATCAACATTAAAAGAAAAAATTAATACTACACATCTTTTAACTTATATAATTCAATACATTCTATATTTTCATCAAAGATTAAACAAAACTCACCATTTAAAGTGTGTTCCTCTCCATCAACTTCTATAATAACTAAAAATTTAACTAATAACTTGTCTTCACTTCTAATGATACCCATTGGATTATAGCCTATTACTTTATCAAAATCTATTTTACAATAGTCTTTAGAGAAAAACTGATCAATAGCAGCCTTGTTTTCCATGGATTTCTTTTTTACTTTGTCTTTGATTTCTACCCTACTTCTTATTTCCGGTTCTAAGTAATCATATTTGTAAGAATCAGATATAAATGATTCACCATCAATAACATTGTCAAAATCAATTTTCAGTTCGTCTAATGTGAGTAACATTAAAGCACCAACCTTGTAAGATAACTCACGTATAGAAAAATAGGATTCGATATTTCCTAATGAATATACAGTCTGTTCTACCTCTTGCATAAATAGGTTCTCATCAAGTTGTTCTAATGCTTTCATTTCAACATATGTAGCGGTACCTTCAATCAACTCAGTAGCATTCTCATATAGGAGTGCTTTCGGATAGTTGTCTTGTCTTACCTTTCTAACCGATAAAAATCGCCGATAATCTTCTCCACTCTTATTTGAATATGCATCTATCAAACACATAACCTCATTGTACTTTAGTGTAATAGTATCAATTGAATAATCATAGAACATACCATTTTTCTCGCTATTGTTCATGAGTAACATCTTATAATCCATTTTACCAAACTGAAAGGCATGATACATCTCATGTACAATCAAGGCCGTTGCCTTATCTAAGTTGTTAGGTAAAAATTCATGATAATATGTGGCTACTAAAGGCCCATTATAGTCTGCAACAGAATTTGCAACAAACTGGCTTGGTTTACTTATAGTTTTACCGTCAATTACAGCCTTTTCATCATTGAATATCGCAAAAGAACAACGGTTAAATCCTTTAACTATTTGAGTAAAGTTTATATCATCTAATCTGTCATTTATCGATTTATAAAGATTCTTCAAATTCATCACTCCATTTCATAAGAATAGTTACATCATCAGGTTGACCTTTGAATGTAAAACAAGTATGATTCCCACTAGTATTACAGTTCAATGAACATTTACTATCAAAAAGTTTTATAACTTCGAGAAATTTTTTTATGGTAGTAATATCATTGAACTGTTTTATTAACATATAAACAACTTCACTTTTATCTTCGATATAAACTCTATAATAATCAGTTATATTTTTGAGTCCCTCATCTTTTATATGCTTTTGTACCTTATCCCTTCCAACATAATTTTCAATTTCATCCTGGGTAAACTTCCAGACACCACCAATTTTTATACCAACTAAAAGCCCTTCTTTTATATGTCTTCTTATTGTTCTTTCAGGTATTTTCAACATCTCCATTATATCTCTTAAATTATACATATTCTCACCTCAACTAAATTATAAGTAAAAAGACTTATTCTTACAATGACATTTTGGCGTAGATTGGCAGGTTTGATTTCACAAAAAGGATATCAAGAATTCCTGATCTCTTTTGAATCACTTTTTTTCAATAGGACCAATACTCTTGCACTTTCAATCAGTCCAACAAATCAGAAGAATTCAGTTTCATAAAAAAACATGGACAAACAGTTATAGGTACAACATTAATAGTACTCTCAATTAGAATGGCAGATTGTATTGTGAAAACAACTCAATTCCTATACATACGGTTTCAGAAACATGTATCACTTATACACCGCACTCAAAGAAATCTCTACAACTAATTTTTAGAGTGAAATAACCATAGAGATAATATATGACGTTCACTTTATCTCTTGCACTCAGAATTATTCTGTGGTAATCTTGTAGAAATATTTAAATGGAGGTATATGATGAACTTTAAAACTTATGAAACACCTATGGAGTACTATCCTATAGTAAAGGATTTCCTCTATAGAAACGAGATTACGAATGTTTTAACGATCGGACTTCTTAGAAATGCAAAAGCAGATGATGATTATTCTAAATGTTTTTACTGTACAGGAAGTGTCAATGATGAGATTAAAATAGCGCTCATAGTACATGGTCTTCATATTATTTTGGTGACTGAAGATGACCATTACTTAAAGTCTGCAGCAGAGTATGTGAGTTCAGTTGACATAGACTTCCCAGGTGTTATCGGTCCTAGACCATTTGTAGATCTGTTTGTAGAACATTTAGTCTGCGCTTCAAAAAAGGACATTACACTGAGAATGTCTCAGCGTATATACAAATTGGATGAAGTTAATGATATTCAATACTCAAATGGATATATGAGACTTGCAACACATGAAGATTTAGAAATTGTTCTTGAGTGGAATGAAGATTTCGTAGTCTGTGAAGGCATTACAGCAAATTATGAGAGAATGAAAATAAAACGTCAACAAGACATCGATGAAGAAACGTTGTTTCTTTGGATAGACAATGATGTGCCTGTGACGATGACCAATCTGTCTAAAAGAACTAGTGAAGGTGCTCATATTGGTTTGGTATATACACCTAAAGATCAAAGAAGAAAGGGTTATGCAACAAGTTTAGTTGCAAAGGTCAGTGAACATGCTCTACAGAAATACTCTTACTGTACACTCTATACGGATCTCGGTAACCCAGTTTCCAATAGCATCTACATGAAAATAGGTTATAATCCTATCGTTGATTCTGCAATGTACCTAGTAAAGAAATAAAAGAAGGTCAAACCATCTCTTGCTTTGTACTCTATTTTATAGGTATTAAAGTAGTTGAAATCTATATCCATTAGGATCATTCAGAAAAACAATCTTAATTACAAATCAGAAGTCGTTTGGGCTTGAATAAACAGAAAAGTCATGTAAATCAATTATGATCTACATGACTTTATTTTGAATACACTTTTGACTCCATTTACATTAATAATATATGGAAAACGATGTATGAGATACAACATAGAAACATCTGGAACAACTACATGTAATAATCACCTATTCCCACTCAATTGTACTCGGTGGCTTAGATGTAATATCATATAATATTCTATTAACATTAGGGACTTCATTTACAATTCTAGAAGAAATCTTATCTAGCACTTCATATGGTAGTCTTGCCCAATCTGAAGTCATACCATCAATTGATGTTACTGCTCTAATACCAATTGCATGTGTATGTGTTCTTTCATCACCCATAACACCAACAGTTTTTACATTAGGTAGTGCTGTGAAGTATTGCCATACATCTTTTTCTAGACCAGCATTCTTTATCTCTTCTCTTAAGATTGCATCTGATTCTCTTACAAGGAATAATGCTTCTTCATTCACTTCACCCATAATTCGAATAGCAAGGCCTGGACCTGGGAAAGGCTGTCTCCAAATTAACTCTGGATTGATATCTAATTCAAGGCCAGTTTGTCTTACTTCATCTTTAAAAAGATCTCTAAGTGGTTCACACAGTTCAAACTCTATATCATCTGGTAATCCACCAACATTGTGGTGTGACTTAATGACTTCAGCTGTGTCAGTACCTGATTCAATTACATCTGGATAAATAGTACCTTGAACTAAGAATTTAACACCCTCAAGTTTATTAGATTCCTCTTCAAATACTCGAATAAATTCTTCACCTATAATTTTTCTCTTCTTCTCTGGATCAGTTACACCTTTTAATCTAGCAAGGAATCTATCTTGGCAGTTAACTCTTATCAAGTTCATATTAAACTCTTTACCGAAGGTTTCTTCTACTTGATCACCTTCATCTTTTCTCATTAGACCATGGTCAACGAAGATAGCTGTTAAATTCTCACCTATTGCTCTTTGTACAAGAATTGCAGCAACAGATGAATCTACACCACCAGAAAGACCAATAATAGCTTTCTTATCTCCTATTTGATCTTTTATTTTTTGAACTGATTCTTCAACGAAGTTTGCTGTTGTCCATTCGCCTGTACAACCACATACTTCATATAAGAAGTTCTTGATTAAATCTCTACCAAATGGTGTATGCTCAACTTCTGCATGGAACTGTACACCATAAAGATGTTTCTCTTTATTTCTCATAGCAGCAACCGGTGTTGAAGCCGTAGATGCTGTTATTTCAAAACCTTTCGGTGCTTTATCAATAAAGTCAAAGTGACTCATCCAACATGTAGAACCAGTCTCTACACCCTTAAATAACTGATTGTTATCTTTTATTTCAAGCTCAATTTTACCATACTCACGTTGATCAGCATTTCTTACTTCGCCACCTAACACATGTGCCATTAGTTGTGCACCATAACAAATACCTAATACAGGAATACCCAATTCAAAAACTTCTTTTTCAATACTCGGAGCACCTTCTTCATAAACTGAATTTGGTCCGCCTGTGAAAATAACACCAGTTGGCTTCTTTTCCTTTATAGCTTTAAGGGCATTTTTATAAGAATAAACTTCCGAATAAACTTTCGCTTCTCTTACACGTCTTGCAATTAATTGATTGTATTGTCCACCGAAGTCAACAACAATGATCATCTCTTTGTTATTCATGAAAGTCTCCTTTTATACGTTTATTTGATAATTTGCAGGTTCTTTAGTAATCGTAACATCATGTGGATGTGACTCTTTCAAACCAGCGCCAGTAATTCTAACAAATTGTGCTTTCTCATGTAATTCTTTTATTGTTTCAGAACCACAGTATCCCATACCTGATCTTAAACCTCCAACCAATTGATACACGATTTCTTTAACAGGTCCTTTAAATGCCACACGGCCTTCAACGCCTTCTGGAACATACTTCTTAGTATGGTTTTGGAAGTATCTATCACTACTACCTGATTCCATAGCTGCTACAGAACCCATACCTCTATAAGATTTATATTGTCTTCCCATATAAATGATTGTTTCACCTGGTGATTCTTCACAACCAGCAAATAATGATCCTAACATTACTGTGCTTGCACCAGCTGCAATAGCTTTTACAATGTCACCTGAATACTTAATACCACCATCAGCTATAATTGGAACACCTGATTTATTGGCTTCTTCTACACAATCCATTACTGCAGTTAATTGAGGTACTCCAACACCAGCAACAATTCTTGTTGTACATATTGAACCTGGTCCAATACCAACTTTAACACAATCTGCACCAGCATCAATTAACTCTCTTGTACCTTCTGGAGTTGCAACATTACCTGCAATAACATCTAATGT
>Ga0209379_10000282_pt1 | contig 48593 bp, 56 predicted proteins | sample tdDd001_FD_187124 | JGI IMG/M metagenome (GOLD analysis project Ga0209379, IMG submission 187124) | Marine sediment microbial communities from the Atlantic coast under amendment with organic carbon and nitrate - tdDd00.1 (SPAdes)... | ecosystem: Environmental > Aquatic > Marine > Coastal >... | reverse complement strand
GGAAGTTGAAAAGGTGAGTATTATACAATGTAGCGATATAACAAACTCAAATCATCAAAAATGCCCATTCTTAGCGATTTACTGTGCATATTTTAGGGAAACTGAAATCTTTGTTTTGGTGACATATAATGGAAATTAGGTTAAAAATAGCATAATTTTTGAACGGTTAATAATCGCTGAAAGTAAGTGTTATCAACAAAAACAATGCATTGATAAAATATTAACAAATTCATATGGAAATAAATAGAAGAAAAACATCTAAATTATGAAAAGGAGGCAGTATGCCAAAGAAAGTTTGTCCAGGTAAAGGATGCAATAATCTTATAGGAATGAGAGAGGAAAGGTGTTCAATATGTGCGCCAATTAAGAAAGCTGAGAAGGCTGAACACAATAGAAAGTATGATAAAAAAGTTAGATTGCCACACCTAGTAAACTTCTATCATTCAAAGGCATGGAAGACAGTCAGACAGTTCGTATTAGTACGAGACAATCATTTATGTCAGGAATGCTTAAAGAATGATGAGATTACAACAGCAACCATAGTTCATCATATAATTGAGATTAGAGATGATTTCTCCAAAGCTCATAGTCCGAGTAACTGTGTTAGTCTGTGTAAATCATGTCATAACAAGATAGATCATAAATATTAAGTAAGACCCCTTATCCAACAAATAAAAGTTGGGTAGGGGGTCTTTGAAGGTTTTTGGAGAAATGCGTATCACCGCAGCCCATTAGCGAAAGTAATTATTTTCGTTTTGGTATTAAAGAGGGGGGCTAGCACTAAGAATTGAGTCGAGAAGGAAATTTATGAGTAATACAAAATGTAATTTCTATTAGTTAACATGAATTAATTTATTACAGCTTACAACAAAGGACTTACAACCACTTACAACAAAGTAATGATATTTATTAGCAAAAGTAACGGCTATATGGAATATAAAGGAATTAATGTTTTGTTATGTAGTTAGATATGGTAGTATTTAATTAATGATCGAATTGAATGAATTTTCACGCAATGAATTTTTGTTTAAATATTTAATCAGTTGCTGGTAAAATATATAACAAAATTTTTAATAATTCTAAAAAGAATGGTTTTTCTAGGAGGGGTGAATGAGGTTACGAGATGTAATAGAAAAAAGTAAGTTTGGATCTAGATTGGATGTTCTTATTGAGAGGGGAAAGGAAACATGGCTTAGAGAGTTAGGGAAAAATGACTACAGGCATTCTGAGAGTGTTGAAAGAATTTTGGATAAATTAATACCAGATGACATTAAAGTTGACTCGAATATATTTGATCATGCAGAGATTTTTGTTTTATTAGCTGCTGTTTATTTACACGATATAGGGAGACAACATAATAATGGACATCATGAAATAAAAAGTTATGATATGATAACTGATAATTTCCTGGAGTATACTTTAATTCATCGATATGAAGCAGATGCTATTGCGATTGTATGTAGAGCTCACGCTATGGAAGATATTGTACCTATTGCGAATGTAGATACAAGCTTTGGTATAGGTAATTATGGCAATACTAACAGACCGTTAGACTTAAGAAAACTAGGTTCTTTACTTAGATTAGCAGACGAATTAGATAACCAATTTAATAGAGTTCAAGGTTTGTCTAATCAAAAGGAGAGTATAAGGAATTTAATTCGTGATGTAGTGCCTTATCCTAGTAAAGGAACCATAGAATTTCAAGTGGGGAAGTTGAATTGGAGTGAATATAGACAAATAAAGAAGTGTATCAAATACTCTAATAGTAGGTTGAATGAGGTTAGAGAGTTCATTGAGGAAATTGGATTATCCTACTATCAGATTTGGGTTGACCCAAAAGGAAAATTACCTATGATAGTATTAGATGATGATGAACCAGTTGTTGATTATGCAATATCTGTAGGTTCAATATTAGAAACAAGGATAAAACATATCGAATTTTATAAGACAATTTGTAATTGTCAACTTTCATTAGTTGCAAGTGAAAAGAGTTTACTTGGTGCCACTAATAAAACTGGTGTTATAGTATTAAAATCTATTACATTGGATGAGGCAAAAGAGTATAAGGCTGTTCTGGAAGACTTAATTGAGAAAGAGTATTTACAACATGGTACAATAATTCTAATGAATGGATATGATAATGATTTAAAGAAAATTTTTAATGACTCAAATATCACTATTTTAACTCATTTTGAATTAGTAAATCAATTTATTGATTATTCCAGATATATTGAATTATTTATTAAAGAGTATGAGACATCATTGATATACACGAATGAACTATATATTGATTTAGAGGGTAAAACAATCAATGGTAGAAAACGGGGATCTTTAGAGAATATTGTAAGCGAATGGTTACTAGATGAAAACAAAGTACAATTAACGTTACTAGGAGAGTTTGGAGCAGGTAAATCTACTTTTTGTAATAATCTAATTTACAAGTTATTGAAGAATATGAGAGAGGATTGTTACAGTAGAATACCTTTATTAATCAATTTGAAAAGATTAAAATATGATACTGATATTGCTGCTACATTAACAGACTATTTAGTAAATGAGATGCAAATTTTAGTTGATTATAATACTTTTAGCAAGTTAAACGAAGAAGGAAATTTCATACTAATATTGGATGGGTTTGATGAAATGGCCAATAGTAATGATGAGGAAGTAGTTCTTAAAGCATTTAAGCAATTAGATAGGTTAACTAATTTGAATTCCAAAATCATATTGACTTGTAGATCACATTACTTTAGAAATATTGATGATTTACGTGGATTATTTGGAAAGTCAAGGTTAAATGAAATTGTAGATGATAAGTTTGGATATGAAATTGTGGATATTTCTCCATACTCATTTGAACAAGTGAAAGAATATATGAGAAAATGGGATAATGATAAATTTGATGAGAATATGGCAATAATTGAGTCAATCTATAATTTGAAAGACTTATCAACAAGACCTGTGTTACTTGCAATCATAGCAAAATCATTACCACAAATTATACAATCCGAATCATTCCAAATTACTGCTGCAAGTTTATACACTGTTTATATTAATTTTTGGTTGAAAAGAGATGATTGGCGTTCTGTGTTTACTCCTGACGAGAGACTTATATTATCAATTTTCATTAGCAAATATTTCTTTCATAATGATATTCATAGTATAAATTACAAAGTACTAGAAAATACTTTGGAAGACTCATTAAAAAATAGTGGATTTCAAACTCTAAAAAGAGTTCATTACGAAATCAGAACATGTAATTTTCTTAAAAATGATTATGAGGGAAATTACTCATTTGTTCATAAATCATTCATGGAATTCCTTTTAGCTAAGTCAGTGATAGAGAACATTAAAAGTTATAGTCATAAGTTCGAATGTGATTTATATTTACCTATGGAAAATAACTCAAGAAGGAAATCAATTACATTGGAATCAGAAAGTTTTTTTGTAGATATGTTCATTCCATATTTATATAAATGTGGTGCTAAAGCATTTTTAAAGAAGTATAAGAAATCCTATCGAATTATGTTAATCTGTTTAAACATAATAATAAGAGAGCAGCTTTATGATCAAGAGATTATCATGAGCTACATTCTTGTTGATGAACAATTGAGCTTTGATAAAGAATTGGTGATCAATATGATTATGCAATCATCTGATACAAATCGTTTACTAAATACTGTATATAACTTATTAAAAAAGAACAATACAGTTCTGGAAATATCTGAGATATACAGATTGTTATCTCCGTTTCATGATGAATATAAACCAATTCAAAAAATTTATGAGCTACTTGCAGGAGATGAGAATGAATGTATAGTTGAGTCTGATTTTTTTAGAACACCGTACTCAAAAACTCTAAAAAAAGAGTTTGTTGAGTGGTTAAAACATAATCATAATTTTAATCAGGATATTGAGATGAAGTATTTTAATCGGAAATGGTACAGAGCTAAGGATGAGCATGAACAACAAAAAAACAAGATGAAAAAAATAAGATCATTTGAAGAACTGTATTATGATGTTTACAAGAAAAGTACGACATAACTTTTATCCAGGTAATTAATTATGGTTCGATTATTTGTAGTTTGTATTATATATAGAGGTTTGAAGGAGTTTATTAATTTGACTAATGTTGATTTAAAAGATGAATGATTATTAACAAGATTTGAAGCTTTATGTTCTGAATATAATTTAATTGATGAACGTGATTATAGAAAAAAAGTAATTTGATTTGTTGTAAAGACAACAAGGGCCAATCTACTGAATTATTGAAATAACTAAAAATATGATAGTAAATTTGAAATAGATATTTTTGAATATGGATTAGAATTAAATTCTTATCATCATAATGCTGGAGAGACGAGCGGTTACAATGATTCTGAATCATATTGGAGTATTGAACTTAAGATATTTTATAATGAGGATCTTGAAGTTCTAATACTGGATAGTGGTTTTAGATTGGAGAGTATTATGCTGATAAAACAAAAAATGTAATATGAAATGTATAGAGATTAATACTAAGAAGCAAAAGAATCATTATATCATGATTTTACCTGTCACAATTTGCGCGCCACATGATATGAAATCATGGTTATATTACTCGGAGGAATATGCTAAGTTAAATAAAAGTACAATTATATGTTTATATGTTTGACAAAATCCTGTAAAGTTGTTTATATCACTGATTTAGTATAAATATTTGCATATCAGAATAGATGTTGATATAATGCTTTAATGAAAGAGTGGAGGCAATATGGGTAAGAAAACAGTATCAGTCTTAACACTAGGCTGTAAAGTTAATCAATATGAATCAGAATCAATGATAGAACAATTTCAAAATGCTGGCTTTGCATTGGCTGAAGGCGATTTTGCTGATTACTATGTTATCAACACATGTACAGTAACTAGTATCAGTGATAGAAAATCTCGTCAGTTTATGAGACGTGCAAGAAAAGCAAATCCAGAGGCTGTAATTGCTGTTGTTGGATGCTATTCTCAAGTGTCGCCTGAGCAAGTTGAAGCGATATCAGAAGTGAATGTTGTTCTTGGTACACATGAGAAAAAGGACATCTTAAAATATTTAGAAGCTGCAACAAGTACAAGTAAAATTGTACAAGTTGGTGAGATAATGAAAACAAAAGTATATGATGAGATGAGTATAGAAGACACAGTTGATAAAACACGTGTATTTATGAAAATACAAGATGGTTGTAATCAGTTCTGTTCATACTGTATCATTCCTTATGCAAGAGGACCTATACGATCAAGAGACCCAGAGAATGTCATTTCAGAAGCTCGCGGTTTGGCAACTAAGGGATTTAAAGAAATTGTTTTAACAGGAATTCATTTATCTTCATATGGAAAAGATCTAGAGCATACATCTCTAATTGAAATCATTGAGTCGTTAAATGAAATTGATGGCCTAGAACGTATAAGATTAGGTTCTTTGGAACCTAAAATAATTACAGAGGATTTTGTAGAGAGATTAAGTCGATTAGATAAGTTTTGTGCACATTTTCATTTATCACTACAAAGTGGTTCGGATACTGTCTTAAGTAGAATGAATAGACGATACGATACTCATGAATATTTTAGTGCTGTTGAATTAATTCATACTAGATTACAAGATGCATCTTTTACAACAGATATTATTGTAGGTTTTCCTGGTGAAACAGAAAAAGAATTTGATGAAACTTGTGAGTTCGTAAAAAAAGTAGAGTTTTCAAAAGTGCATATTTTTAAGTATTCGCCTAGAGAAGGTACAAAAGCTGCTGTGATGAAGGAACAAGTTCATGGAGAAATAAAAACAAATCGTTCACATAAATTGCAGGAAGTGTGTTCTACTGTTGAAAACAACTATCTAAATAAATTACTTGGAAGAAATCTGAAAGTTCTTTTTGAAGAAGTAGTTGATGGATGTTTTGAAGGTTTAACAGAAGGTTATCTTAGGGTATCTGTTAGAACCTTAAATAATCTTGTGAATAAAATTTCAGATGTGAAAATTATTGGTGTAGAAAACGGTCGTTTAATTGGAGAGTTGATTCAATAATATAGTAATCTTCAGAATTTCGTTATATAATATATATTGAATGAATTATCTGGAGGGAGGCGAAATTAATGGACTGCATTTTTTGTAAAATAGTTTCTGGTGATATTCCAAGTGATAAAGTTTATGAAGACGATAAAATACTTGCCTTCAGAGATTTAAATCCAGAAGCACCTGAGCACGTATTGGTAATTCCTAAAGAGCATATTTCTTCGTTAAATGAGGCAAATGAAACTCATTTAGAATTATTAGGTTATATTCAGTTAAAGCTTTCTGAAATTGCAAAAAAATTAGGTGTATCTGACAGTGGTTATAGAGTCGTTGCAAATACTGGAGATGAGGGTGGACAAACTGTTCATCATTTACATTATCATCTGTTAGGTGGACGATTTATGCAATGGCCACCAGGTTAGAACAAATAAATTTTGAAATATGTATTGAAAAGTCCTTTTAAATGGGGTATAATACTTTAGTATTCTGTGTTCCCTTATAGGTTGGCACAGTACAACCTGTTTATCAGAATATGATATTTGAAATAAGGGGGTGTAAATTAAATGGCTGGCGTTGAAGTAAGAAAAAACGAGAACATAGATAGCGCTCTTAAGAGATTTAAGAGAGAAACTGCTAAAGCAGGTACATTAGCAGAGCTAAGAAAAAGAAGACACTACGAAAAGCCAAGTGTTAAGAGAAAAAAGAAATCAGAAGCTGCTCGTAGAAAGAAGAGAAAATCTTTCTAAGGAGATGACTTATGAGCATTAAAGATCAATTGATGGTGGATTTAAAAGAAGCCATGAAGCAAAAACAAAAGTTGCGAAAATCTGTAATCACGATGCTTCGAGCTGCTATTAAGCAAGTAGAAGTTGATAAGAGAGTTGAACTTTCTGATGAAGAGGTTATTGATATTATTGCGACTCAAGTTAAGCAAAAACGAAGTGTTATTGATGAGTTCCTTAAGGGCGGTCGAGAAGACTTGGCAGATGAAGCAAGGGAAGAAATTTCTGAACTTGAAAAATATTTGCCAGAACAATTATCTGAAGATGATTTAAAAACTCTTATAGCTGGTGTAATTTCTGAAGTAGGTGCTACATCTATGAAAGACATGGGCAAGGTTATGGGGATTGTTAATCCTCAAGTTAAAGGCCGTGCTGATGGCAAAACAGTGTCTCAAATCGTTAAAGGTTTCTTAAATTAATATGACTGTTTAAACGTTTATAACTGTTTCAACTCTATGTTGAAGCAGTTATTTTATTTATAAATTTATTTTTAATGGCTATTTTTTACTTATTGCTAAATATTATCATTTTACGAGTTGACTCGCCTAGGATGTTTTTCGGAAATATGATAAGATTAACAGGAGTAATGGAGGAAACATGAGAGAAAAGATAGAGATTCATCATGTAGATACTATCATGCAACTGGCAGGTAACTTAGATGAACATTTTAATTATATAGAAAGTATTCTTGATGCCACTATAATGGTGATTAAAGATGAAGTAATAATAGAAGGTAGAGATGCAAAAAAGGGAAAAATGCTCTTAGAAAAACTCGTGAGAATCATTGAAGTTGGAGACTCTTTAAACCTTCAGAAAATTGAATATGCTTTAGAGTTAATAGAAGACAATCAAATGTGTGAAATGACAGATTTTTATAACACAACTATTTGCATTTCAAAGGATGGAAAACCAGTACATCCAAGAACACTCGGTCAAAAGCAGTATTTGGATATGATTTTAAAGAAAGATCTTATTTTTGGCATTGGTCCTGCGGGAACTGGTAAGACATATGTTGCTGTAGCTATGGCGATAAATGCCTTTAAAAGTGGAAAGGTAAAAAGGATCATTATTACCCGACCTGCGATTGAGGCTGGAGAAAATTTAGGCTTTTTACCTGGAGATTTACAAAGTAAAGTGGATCCTTATTTAAGACCTATTTATGATGCGATGGAAGAAATACTTGGCTATGAGTCATTTAATAGTTACCGTGAAAGAGGACTTGTAGAGATTGCGCCACTTGCTTATATGAGAGGACGTACACTTGATCATGCCTTTATCATTCTAGATGAAGCTCAGAATACGACTACAGCACAAATGAAAATGTTTCTGACGAGATTTGGATTTGGTTCTAAAGTTGTTATAAATGGTGATGTTACACAAATTGATTTAGAGAGAAAAACTTCGGGTTTAAGTCATGCGTTACACGTATTAAAAGATTTGGATGAAATCGGGGTTATGACATTTACAGATAGAGATGTTATGCGTCATGGTCTTGTTAAGAAGATTATAAAACAATATGAACTGTTCGAAAACGATTAGGAGTAAAGATGAAAGCTATTCTAAGAAAGTTTTTTAAAGATTCAGCGTTTGCAGGAAAGTTTAAAGAAATTAATGTACACATTTTTATTGGTTGTCTTATACTATTTACTATATTACATTTTAGTTATAGTCTGACAATCTTTAAGTATCCTTATGATTATCAGTTAGAGGATGTTGTAAAAGAAGATATTGTCTTGTCTGAAGATTACCATGACCTTGAAGCTACTAATGCTCTGAAGGAGAATGTGAAGTATGAAATAGATGAGATATTTACCATAGACCCTAAGGTTTATAGTGATGCTAAGTCTAGCATTGGTGAGTTTTACAATAAAGCGTATGATATTAGAGCTGAGTATACTGAAGAAGCAGATATTAGAGATAGAGTATTTTCATATTTGCTTAGAGATTCTTTTGGATTAAATGAAGATGAGTTAAAGATACTCGCTGGTATGGAAGATGTCGATTTAAGACTTACAGAGAATTATAGTTATGATATCTTAAAAACTATTTTGCGATCTGAAGTAACCGACGAAAACATCATATCAAAAAAACAGGCAGTAACAGATTATTTTGTTGCAATAGAGCAAATTGAAGATTCTGTTAAACCTGTAATAGAAAAAATTGTTAGATTTCATGTAGTTCATAATAGTCATTTAGATGAAGCGGCTACTCAAACTGCAATAGAGAATGCACAAAATCTAGTGGAAAGAGTTATCATACCCAATGGAACTGTTTTGGTTACTGAAGGAAATGTCCTTGATGAGAAGAACTATATAATTCTCAATGAACTGGGTCTAAACGATTTACACACATTTGAGCAAAATATTCCATTGTTAAGTATGGATGCGTTGATGATTCTCATGCTGGCTTTAATGTATTATGTTGTTAGATATTATTCTCTAAGAAGTCATAAATCTATTAAAATGATTTATTTAAATTTTACTATTGTAGCACTAACATATTTACTTGTATTTGGTTTGAAAAACCTGTCAATGTACTTAATCCCGTTTGCAACTATTGCAATGATTATCTCTCTTGTTGATGATTTTTCAAGTGGGATCGTATATAGTTTTTTTGGAACAATCCTATTTTCAGTAGTATTTTCAGTGCCAGTTGCTTTAGCTGCTATGGTAATATTAGGGTGTATGGTTTCTGCAATTATGGTAAGTAAAGTACATCAAAGAGGGCGTATATTCTTAGCTGGTTTAGCAGTATCTGCAATAAATGCTCTAATTATCATTTCGTATTTGTCGATTGGTAAAGCTTCAAGTGTTGATATGTTAGAAGCTGTATTAATGGGGATGTTCTCAGGGGTTTTGTGTTCGGTTTTAACAATTGGTTCTTTGCCAATATGGGAAACACTATTTAGAGTGTTAACGCCTTTAAGATTATTAGAACTATCTAATCCTAATCATCCACTTATGAAAAAATTGCTGTTAGAAGCACCTGGAACATATCATCACAGTATTATGGTTGCAAACTTAAGTGAAGCTGCTGTTCATGATATTGGAGGTAATGCCATTATGGCTAGAGTGGGGGCATATTTCCATGATGTTGGAAAAATCGAGAAACCTTTCTTCTATGTAGAAAATCAATTTGACAACAATCCGCATGATCAGTTAGTACCTATGGTGAGTGCAAAAATTATTAAAGAGCATGTTAGCAAAGGTGCAAATCTCGGTAAACAGTACAAATTACCAAAAGAAATAATAGGATTTATTGAAGAACATCATGGGACAACAATGATAAAATACTTTTATCATAAAGCAACAGAAAATTTAGAATCAGGCGTAGAGATAGACGCAGGAGCTTATACTTATGATGGTCCTTCACCGAGATCCAAGGAAACAGCTGTTGTTATGTTGGCAGATTGTGTGGAAGCAGCTGTAAGAAGTATGAAGCAAGGTGATGCAAAAGCGTTGATTTCTAAAATAATAGATGATAAGATAAAGAGCCATCAACTTGATGACAGTGGGTTAACTTTTGGTGATGTAGAAATCATTAAAAAGTCGTTCTATTCGAACCTTTCTAGTGCGTTTCATGAAAGAATTGAATACCCGGAAGAAAAGACACATATTAATATAATCAAATAATGAGGAGGAAACATGGATATTTCTATTTTAAATCATCAAAGTGTTTTAGACATTGATGAAAATCTTGAAAAAGTGTTGGAAGATTTAATCCAAAAGGCCATCGTTGAAGAAGATTTAGATTATGAAGGTGAAGTAAGCATCATGTTTGTAGATGATGAAGAAATTCATAAGCTAAATAAAATGCATAGAGATAAAGATATGCCAACGGATGTGCTTTCGTTTCCTCAATATCCTTCATTGAAGGATGACGAAGAGGTTGATCCTTATATCATTTTGGGTGATGTGGTGATATCGACAGAAACAGCTATGAGACAGGCGGAATCGTTTGGTCATAGTTTAATGAGGGAAATAGGATTTCTTGTTGTTCATAGTATGTTCCATTTATTTGGATACGACCATGATACAGAAGAACATACAAAAGAGATGAGAGAAAAAGAAGAACAGGTTCTCAGTTCATACAATTTAACGAGGTAAGACAGATGAAAAAAACACTCATAACATTGCTACTTGTATTATGTTTGATACTTGTAGGTTGTGGCAATGATAAAAACTCTACAAATACAACAGCAAATGCAATAGAAAACATTGAAACTAATTTACCAGAAGTAGATAATAGTGTTGAATCAACAGAAGAAACTGAAGAAGTGGTTACAGTGGAAGATCCAACAGATGTTGAAGAAACTACAGAAACCACAGAAGATTTCGATCCAACAGGTAAGATATTTTCAAAAATTACAGGTTTAGAATTAACTGAAGAAGAAAGTCAAAAAAGACCTATCGTTGTAATGCTTGATAATCACTATAAGGCTAGACCACAAGCTGGTTTATCAGATGCTGAGGTTGTTTATGAAGTATTAGCAGAAGGGCTAATTACAAGATATATGGCTGTATTCCAAAAAAATGAACCTGAAGTAATTGGACCAGTTCGTTCATCAAGACCTTACTATATTCAAAGAGCTTTAGAATTTAATCCATTGTATGTACATGTTGGTGGTTCGATGCAAGCTTTAACGGATATAATAAACTATAAGATGGCAGATGTGGATGGTTTAAGTGTTGGTGCAGGTGTATTCTATAGAACATCTCACAAGAAAATGCCTCATAATGCTTACTCATCTCATGATGGAATTAGAAAAGAGTCGGATCGAAAAAACTATTATACTGAAGTAGAATTTGCAGGACTTCCTATTTCGTATGAAATATATGAATTAGATGGGGCTCTTGCTGAGAATGTTAAAGTTTGGTATAAGAAACCTTCAGGCAGTGATTTGATTGGCTATTCAATTGAGTTTAGATACGATGAAGAGAATAAGAATTATTTACGTTATGTAAATGATGCTGCTCATATAGATGAAGAAACAGATATCCATTTAACAGCAGATAATATCATTATTCAAAAAACATATCATAAAACAATTGATAGTGCAGGTCGAAGAGAAGTGGCTATGGTAGGTAGTGGTGAAGGCTACTATGTTAACAAAGGCCAATATATTAACATTACTTGGAAAAAAACGGATTCATACGGACAGACAAAGTACTATTATGAAGATGGTACGGAGTTGATTTTAAACCCAGGAGTAACTTGGATTCAAGTCATCACAACAAGTATGGAACCATCGATTGAATAGGAGTTATTTATGAACAACGAGACACTATTAAAAATGGCTTACGAAGCAACAGAAAGATCATATGCACCATATTCTAAATTTAAAGTGGGAGCTGCTCTCTTAACTGAGGATGGCAAAGTTTTTACAGGATGTAATATCGAATGTGCATCATTTGGTGGTACAAATTGCGCTGAAAGAACAGCTGTTTTTAAAGCGATATCAGAAGGCTATAATAAATTTGTTAAAATTGCTGTAGTGAGTGCAGGTGAGTCATTCACTTATCCATGTGGCATTTGTAGACAGGTGTTAAATGAATTTGCACCAGAAATAGATATTGTACTTGACGATCACGGTGTTGTGAAAGTCATCAACTTAAAGGAAATGTTGCCTTATTCATTCGGTCCGAGTGATTTAAGGTAGGGAGGAACTATTTTGAGTTTTAAATCAGGTTTTGTAACCATCGTAGGTAGACCAAATGTTGGAAAATCTACATTATTGAATCATATTTTAGGGGAAAAAATTGCTATTATGTCTGACAAACCTCAGACAACTAGGAATAAAATTATGGCCATTCATCAAAGAGATGAGTCACAAGTCATCTTTATGGACACACCAGGTATGCACAAACCAAAGCATAAACTAGGTGAGTATATGATGAAAGCAGCTACAGAGACTTTAAAAGAAGTTGATTTAGTTTTGTTTATGGTGGATGATTCTAAGAAGATCGGTCCTGGAGATCAATGGATCTTAGATACACTTAAAGATGCGAAGGTTAAAGTTTATTTAATCATTAATAAAATGGACTTATTAGGCATTGAAGAATATGCACAAATTGTTGAGAACTATAAGGAATATGACTTTATTGAAGAAATCATAGGCTTATCTGCAATCAACAATAAAAATGTGGATGTACTAATGGATAAGATTATTAATGCTTTACCAGAAGGTCCGATGTATTATCCTGATGATATGATTACAGATCAACCTGAAAAAGTCATTGTTGGGGAGATTATTCGTGAAAAGATTCTTCATTACATTAGAGATGAGATTCCTCACGGTGTAGCCGTTGAAATCGAAAAGATGAGACAACGCGAAAACAGTGAAATTTATGATATAGAAGCGACAATTATTTGTGAGAAAAATTCACACAAGGGTATACTCATAGGTAAAGGTGGAAGAAAACTTAAAGGTATTGGAAAAAGCGCCAGAGAAGATATTGAAAGATTTTTAGATATGAAGGTGTTTCTACAGTTATGGGTGAAAGTTCGTCCAGGTTGGAGAGACAATGATATGCAACTTAAAAATCTAGGATATCGTCATAATAAATACTAGCAAATCTTTTGCTAGTTTTTGTCCGTCTATGGATTTGTTAGCAGAAAGGAGTGAAAATCATGCAAGGCTTATTTGAAGAAGAGTTAAAAGTATTACTGGAACGTGTATCGCACTATATAGATCAAGGCGATATTCCCGCCCTTCAGTCCATTGTTGATCATATTCACTCCGCCGACTTAACCGAGATTATTGAGGAACTTGATGAATATCACAGAAATATTTTGTTCAAGGCTCTTGATACAGAGGAAGCTTCTGAGGTGCTTGAAGACATTGATTCAGAAATGTTCTCTGAAATCCTAAAGGCATTAACGCCTAAAGATAAAAGAGAAATACTTGATGGAATGTCACTAGATGATATTGCCGACCACCTCGGTGAATTAGATGATGCAAGAAGTGAAGAGATCATTGGATTTTTAGATGATGATGATCAAGATGATATACGTGAATTGATGATTTATGATGATGATACAGCTGGTGGTAGAATGACCACTGAGTTTATCTCATTAGAAGAAGATTATACTATAGGATATGCTATTGAGTACTTAAGAGAGCATGGTCCTGATGCAGAAACAATTTACTATTTATTTGTAATTGATGAATATGAAAAACTGTCAGGTGTAGTTTCACTGAGAGATTTAATTATAGGCAATACAGATGAAAAAGTAAAAGATGTTATGAGTACAAGAGTAATCAGTGTGAATGTATCAGATGATCAGGAAGAAGTCGCAAGAGTTGTATCGAAATACGACTTCTTAGCGGTACCTGTTATCGATGATTTTGATCATATGAAAGGTATCATAACAGTCGATGATATCGTCGATGTTCTTGAAGAAGAGGCTACAGAAGATATCTTAAAAATTGCCGGTGCATCAGAATTAGAAGCTGAAAACTTCGAAGAAAAAATGCATATCAGAATTTTGAACTCATTGAGATCGAGATTACCGTGGTTAATTATAACCTTATTTGGTGGTATGTTATCTGCAAGCATTATAAGAGGTTATCAGAGTGCATTAGATAGCAATGCTATATTGGCGATATTTATTCCAATATTAGCAGGTATGGGTGGTAATGTTGGAACACAGTCATCTACGATTACTGTAAGAAACATTGCTGTTGGTAATATTACTGGCGTTGAAGTATGGAAAACAATCTTTCACGAGATGTCTGTTGGACTATTGGTTGGTTTGTTTTGTAGTGGTATTGCATTAGTTGCCTCTTATTTAATCTACGATATTTCTCCTGTTTTAGCACTTGTTGTTGGTTTGTCAATGTGGGCAAACATACTTGCAGCAAGCACCATTGGTACAGTGGTACCTTTAATATTTAAAAAAGTAGGTGTTGATCCTGCAGTGGCATCCGCGCCGTTTATTACCATGACTGTTGATATCACTGGTTTGACGATTTATTTCTCTTTGGTGATTACTCTTATGAACCAATTGTTGTAGAGGGCCTATGTATATAGTAACTGATGGTATAGTGTTAAAACGTGTTAAAGTATCTGATTACGATAAAATATTAACTATTTTTACAAGAAAAGCAGGCAAGATTAGTGCTGCAGTAAAAGGATCACAAAATCCGAAGTCAAAGTTGGCTTCGGGTGCCCATCCGTTTGTTTATGGTGAGTTTTCCATTAGTAAAAGTGGTCGTTTATCCAATATTACTTCTATAGATGTTAAAAATGCTTTTTATCATTTGAGAGAAGATTTGGATAAACTAACGATTGCTTCTTACTTTTTAGAGTTAGGACATATCGTTACAGTAGAAAATGTTATTAATAATCGGTTGTTTGATTTGTTACTGATATTTTTGGAAGTTTTAGAAAAGTCTGAAAGCTTACAAAAGCAACATTTAATCAAAGTTGCCTTTGAACTTAAACTGTTAGATGTAATTGGATTAAAACCCGAATTGAATCGATGCGTTAATTGCGGCAAAGAAACAGATGATCCAAAATTTACAATAGAAGAAGGTGGAGTTATCTGCAAAGAATGCTATAATTTATATCCAGATAACTACCGAATAGGACACGTGATTCCTAAATTGATGAAGTTTATTATGGCTTCACCAATAGAAAAAATCATTGATACTGAGATTGATGCTGTGCTGGTAAAAAAGATAGATTTCATTTTAAATGAGTTTCTTTTGTACCATTTAGAGCGGAAAGGTTTTAGAACATTAAAACATTTTAATGAAATTAAAAGCCATTCCTAATGTATTGTAATGATAGATGTTGTAAAATAAAGATGGTAGAAGAAAGGAAGGTTGCTATGTCAATTACATTAGAACAAGTAGATCAAGTGAGAGAGAGAACCCACGTATCGTATCAAAAGGCAAAAGAAGTATTAGAAAAGACTAATGGAGATGTTTTAGAAGCCATAGTTCTTTTAGAAAATGAAAAACCACATATGGATAAATTTACTCAGAATGCTTCTGACTTTGGTAATGAAGTGATTAAGACATTAAAAGATATTCTTAAACAAGGTAATGTAAATAGAATCGTTGTGGAAAAAGATGATCAAAAGATTATGAACATCCCAGTGACCGTTGGTGCACTTGGAGCAGTATTTTTAACATCTGCAACAGTTGTTGGATTAATTGCATCTCTTGCAACAGGTTGTGTAATCAAAATTCATAAAGAAGATGGTGAAGTGATCAACGTAAATGAAAAAGCTTCTGAAGTGATGAAGCAAACAAAAGATAAGGCTAAAGAAGTTTACGAAACAACGAAACAACACGTGCAAGATCCTCATGTTAAACATGAAAGAAATGTTAATGTAGATGTGACTGAGGAAAATGGCGAAGTGACTATTGAAGTTACTGAAGAAGTAACAAAAGAATATGATGATGAGTCTGAAGAAGAATTAAAAGAAAATGTAGAAGAATAAAATTATTCTGTGATACTTGCTATCACAGAATTTTTCTTTTTCAATAAATCATTGAAGAATGACTCGTATTATGCTAAAATGCTTATATATTAATAATGCAATGAGAAAGAAGAGTAGTGATTCTATGATTTAAGAGAGTCTGTGGTTGGTGTAAACAGATATCAAGGGAGAATGAAGGGCGCTTTTGAGCATATTCAACTGAGAGGGTGCTTAGCATCAATTAGGGTGGAACCGCGGAAGATATCTTTCGTCCCTACTTTTATAGTAGAGATGGGAGATTTTTATATTTTTTGTCTCAGGAAAAAGAAGGAGGAAAAATATGAGTGTAACTATGGAGAAAATTGTATCGTTAGCAAAATCTAGAGGTTTTGTATTCCCTGGTTCAGACATTTATGGTGGTCTGGCAAATGCGTGGGATTATGGTCCGTTAGGTGTAGAGTTAAAAAACAATGTTAAGCAGTTATGGTGGAAGAAGTTTATTCAACAATCACCTTATAACGTTGGTATGGATGCAGCGATTTTAATGAACACACAAACTTGGGTAGCATCAGGTCACGTAGGTGGTTTTAATGACCCGTTAATGGACTGTAAAGCGTGTAAGACACGTTATAGAGCTGATCAACTAATTGAAGAGTACATGGTAAGAAAAGACTGTGTTCAGGTTGTTGAAGGTTGGTCTAATGAGCAAATGGAAAGTTATATTGAAGAAAAGGAAATTAACTGTCCAAACTGTGGTTTAAGAGATTATACAAGTATCCGTCAGTTCAACTTAATGTTTAAAACACATCAAGGTGTAACAGACGACAGTTCAACTGAAATATATTTAAGACCAGAAACTGCACAAGGTATCTTTGTTAACTTTAAGTCAATTCAAAGAACATCAAGAAAGAAAGTACCATTTGGTATTGGTCAAATTGGTAAATCATTTAGAAATGAGATTACACCAGGTAACTTTACGTTTAGAACAAGAGAATTTGAGCAAATGGAACTTGAATTTTTCTGTAAGCCAGGTGAGGATTTAGAATGGTTTAAGTATTGGAAAGATTTCTGTATGAACTGGTTAACTGGTTTAGGTATGAAATCTGAAGCATTAAGATTTAGAGATCATGGTGAAGATGAATTATCTCACTACTCAAATGCAACAAGTGACATTGAATTCTTATTCCCATTTGGTTGGGGTGAAGTTTGGGGTATTGCAGATAGAACAGACTTTGACTTAAAACGTCATTCAGAACATTCAGGTACAGAACTTAACTATGTGGACCCTGTAACAAATGAAAAGTATGTTCCTTACTGTATTGAACCATCTGTAGGTGCAGATAGAATTGCTTTAGCATTCTTAATTAATGCTTATGAAGAAGAAGTATTAGAAGATGAGTCTACTCGTTCTGTACTTAAGTTCCATCCTGCTTTAGCACCATTTAAGGCAGCTGTGTTCCCATTATCTAAAAAGTTAAAAGACGAAACTTTAGAAGTTTATGATATGTTATCACAACACTTCAATGTGGAATATGATGAGTCTGGTAGTATTGGTAAACGTTATAGAAGACATGACGAAATTGGTACGCCATTCTGTATTACATTTGACTTTGATTCATTAGAAGATAAATCAGTAACAATTAGAGATCGTGATACTATGGAGCAAACTAGAGTTAAGATTGAAGATCTAGTTCACTACATTGGTGAAAAAGTAGCATTTTAAGATTTAACTCTGTGATTCTCACAGAGTTTTCTTTTTGTATTAATTTAATTAGGCGGTTTAATAGGACGTAATTTAGTAAAATATGATGCACATTTTCATCAGAAGCTATGATATAATATGGTATATTGAAAAAATCGTGATATTTTTATCAAAAAAAGTCTGTACAAATAATAAATGATGTGACATAATGAGTTCAACAATAAATATGATGCACTATATAAGTACAAAGAGCATATTTACGCTTAATAGTGCATCACATATACTTATTCGTTGGACACACATCAATTTTGAGGAGGGAGTATGGAGTTTAATGAAAGGCAAAGGCATATCATTGATATTGTTCAGAAGTATGAACCAATAACCAGTGAAAAAATTGCAGCGCTTTTAAATGTGACACGTTCAACGCTAAGAACCGACTTATCTATATTGACAAAAATGAATATTCTTGAAGCAAGACCTAAGGTGGGGTATTGTTTTGTAGGTGATACACTAGAGAGTCAAGTGGTGAACGAGGTAACTAAAACAAAGGTTCAAGACATTATGTCTCGTTCTGTTGCCATTGATGAAAAAGTCTCGATCTATGATGCGATAGTAACTATGTTTTTAGAAGACGTAGGTACCATATTTGTTTTGTCTGATAAATGCCTTGCTGGAGTAATCTCTAGAAAGGATTTTATTAAGACATCTATTGGTGGTGGTGATATGAAGACCATGCCTGTGGGTATAATCATGACAAGAATGCCAAACATTCATGTTGCATATGAAGAGGAATCTGTTGTTCAAGTAGCAAAGAGACTCATGGATCATGAAATTGACTGTATGCCTGTTGTTAAAAAAACAGAGGAAGCAGGAGCGTATCATGTTATAGGAAGAATATCAAAGACCAACATAACAGAATTTTTTGTCGATATATTTAATCAGTAGGAGGTATTATGGGTAAGTATGTGATTTATATTGTATCAGACTCTATTGGAGAGACTGCAGAATATGTTGCTAGAGCAACAGCAGCTCAATTTGATAGAGATTATGAAATTGTTAAGTTTCCTTTTGTAAGAGAAAAGTCTCAAATCGAAGAAGTCGTGGAAGAAGCGGAGGCTCATAAGTCAATCATTCTTTATACTACAGTTATTGATGAGTTTAAAGAACTATTAACAACACGTTGCAAGGCTTTAGATATTCCTTGTATAGATGTTATGAGTACAGCTATGCACGCATTCCAAAGCTTTTTAGGATTAGAACCTAAGCATGAGCCAGGTATCATTCGTAGATTGGACGAAAAGTACTTTAAAAAAGTTGAAGCAATAGAATTTGCAGTGAAATATGATGATGGTAAGGATCCACGGGGTATAAAGAAAGCAGATGTTGTCTTATTAGGTGTTTCAAGAACTTCAAAAACACCACTCAGTATGTATCTAGCAAATAAAAATCTAAAGTGCGCGAATGTACCTTTGGTACCTGAAGTGCCGGTCCCTAAAGAAGTGTATCAAATACCGAAGGAAAGAATCATTGGACTGACTACAAATCCTATTAAACTTAACGAGATAAGACAAGAACGATTAAAGGCACTTGGCTTAAGTGATACTGCCACGTATGCAAATCTAGACCGTATTTTGGAAGAACTCGATTACGCAGACAGGATTATGAAAGAAATCGATTGTCCGATTATAGATGTTGCTACAAAAGCAGTTGAAGAAACAGCCAATATTATTATTGAAATAATGAAGGATAACCATAGCGAGTAAATTATAACGCTTTGGACTTCGTTTGGGAGGTAGAAATGGTTAAGTTTGTTTATGCTTTTGAAGAAGGTAAAAAAGAGATGAAATCTGAATTAGGCGGTAAGGGCGCTGGTTTGGCTGAAATGAAAAAAATTGGCCTACCAGTACCGGATGGATTTACGATCTCAACCAAAGCGTGTATGGATTACTATGATAATAATAAGAAGATTTCTGATGATATAAAACAACAAATTGAGTCATATCTAGGAGAGCTTGAAACAAAAACAGGTAAAACATTGGGTGGTAAGAATCCCTTGTTGGTTTCTGTTAGATCAGGTGCGGTTATTTCAATGCCTGGTATGATGGATACCATACTCAATCTAGGTTTAAATGATGAAACCGTAGAGATTCTTGCTGAAAATAGTGACCCTGTTTTTGCATTTGACGCCTATAGACGTTTGATCCAAATGTTTGCAGACGTTGTACTTGGTATTGAAAAATACAAGTTTGATAAAATATATCAAAGATTTAAAGAAAAAAATGTTGAAAATTTGCAAAAAATAGTTAGTGAGTTTAAGGGGGTGGTTGTTAAAGAAACTAGATCTCCTTTTCCTCAAGATGCAAAAGAACAAATGTATCAGGCTATTAATGCAGTCTTTGAATCATGGAACAATCATAGAGCCATAGTATACAGAAAGATTAATCAAATTCCTGATGATCTAGGTACAGCGGTTAATATTCAAGAGATGGTCTTTGGAAATACTGGAGATCATTCAGGGACAGGAGTTGCCTTTACAAGAAATCCTTCGACTGGAGAGAATGGTCTTTATGGTGAGTATCTCTTAAATGCACAAGGGGAAGATGTAGTAGCGGGTATTAGAACACCTAAACATATCTCAACTTTAAAAGACTCATTGCCTGAAGTTTACAAACAGTTTGTTGAGGTTACAGATGTTTTAGAAGCACATTATAGAGATATGCAAGACATTGAGTTTACCATTGAAAAAGGGAAGTTGTTCTTGTTACAGACACGAACTGGTAAACGTACTGCACAAGCTGCCATTAGAATTGCTGTGGATATGGTAAAAGAGGGAGTCATTGATGAAGAATCGGCGATTATGCGCATAGAGCCTAATCAAATTCATCAATTACTACACCCGACATTCTCTGAAGAAAGTAAAGCAAGAGCTAAAGCTTTAGCAGAAGGTCTTCCAGCATCACCAGGTGCAGCGAGTGGTAAAATCTACTTTGATGCAAATCGAGTAAAGGAAGCTGTATTAGGTGGAGAAAAAGCAATTCTTGTTAGAACAGAAACTTCGCCAGAAGATATTGAAGGTATGGTCCATGCAGAGGGGATTTTGACTTCAAGAGGTGGTATGACATCTCATGCAGCTGTTGTTGCAAGAGGAATGGGGAAATGTTGTATTGCAGGTTGTCATGATGTTGTTGTATCTTCAGATCATACACAAATGATTATAGACGAAAAAGTATTTGTAGAAGGTGATGAGATTTCCTTAGATGGTACAGCAGGTATTGTTTATGAAGGTATCATTGAAACTGCAGATGCGTCATTATCAGAAGAGTTCAACACGATTATGAAATGGGCAGATGAAAAAAGAATACTAAAAGTACGTGCCAATGCAGATACTGTACACGATGCTTCGATTGCACTTAAGTTTGGTGCAGAAGGTATTGGTTTATGTAGAACTGAGCATATGTTCTTTGATCCAAATCGAATTATGGATATGAGACGTATGATTTTGGCTGAGTACAAAGAAGATCGACTAAAAGCATTGGATAAATTGTTGCCATATCAGCAAAAGGATTTTTATGGATTATTTAAACTAATGAAGAATCTTCCGATTACAATAAGACTTTTAGATCCACCGCTTCATGAATTTTTACCTCATACAGATGATGAAATTGAAGTTCTAGCAAAAATAGTGAATAAGCCTATGGGTGCAATTAAAGAGCGTATTAAAAACTTAGAAGAAGTAAATCCTATGTTAGGACATAGAGGTTGTCGATTGGGTATAACATATCCGGAAATCTATGAGATGCAAGTAAAAGCTATCTTTAATGCTGTTTGTGATCTACAAGATGAGGGCATGACAATTGAACCGGAAGTGATGATTCCTCTTGTTGGTTTTACAAAAGAGTTCACTTTGATGAAAGCTTTGGTTATTGAAACGGCTCATAAAGTTTTAGAAGAAAGAAATCACACTTGTACATTTACAGTTGGTACCATGATAGAGGTACCTCGTGCAGCACTAACTGCAGATGAGATTGCAAAAGAAGCTGAGTTCTTCTCATTTGGTACAAATGATTTAACTCAAATGACATTGGGCTTCTCAAGAGATGACAGTTCTAAATTTATACATGAATATGTGAATCATAAGGTGTTCGAAGTAGATCCTTTTGAGAGTGTTGATCAAACAGGTGTAGGACGTTTGATGGAGATGGCAGTTAACTCAGGTCGTTCTTTTAAAGCAGATATGAAGATGGGGATTTGTGGTGAACATGGTGGTGAACCTAAATCTATTCATTTCTGTCATAAGATTGGCTTAAACTATGTTTCTTGTTCACCTTATAGAATACCAATTGCAAAACTTGCAGCTGCTCAGGCAGCACTTAAGTAATTAAGACCCTTCGGGGTCTTTCTTTATAGAAATTTAATCTTTGAAAAGAGGGTATTTCTACACGTTTGTGGTATAAATACTATTAGGAGGTGTTTTATGAATCTAAGAGAACGCGCAGAAGCATTTGAACTCGTACATTTATCAGAATATGCATGTCTATCTACAAGGACTAAAGGTCGTGCTGTTGAAGAAGATCATTGTGATGTAAGAACTGTCTTTCAAAGAGATAGAGATCGTATTACTCATTCTAAGGCTTTTAGACGTTTGATGCATAAGACACAAGTTTTTTTATCACCAGAAGGTGATCATTATAGAACGCGATTAACCCATACTTTAGAAGTATCACAAATTGCAAGAACAATTGCTAGAGCATTGAGTTTGAATGAGGATTTAACAGAAGCCATTGCCTTAGGTCATGATTTAGGACATACACCTTTCGGACATTGTGGTGAAGTGGCACTTAATGAAATTCACAAATATGGTTTTAGACACAATGTTCAATCTTTAAGAGTTGTTGATATCATAGAAAAACGTGGAGAGAGAGTTGGACTGAATTTAACCGATGAAGTGAGAGATGGCATATTAAATCATAGTGGACCGAATATTCCTTACACCTTGGAAGGTCAAATTGTTAGACTTAGTGATAGAATTGCTTATATCAATCATGATATTGATGATGCAATAAGAGCAGGTGTTATGACTTTAGACCAGATTCCTTCTGCTTATATAGAAGCATTTGGCAATACAAGTTCAAAGCGAATTAACAATATGATTATGAATGTTATTGAGAATAGCACTGATAAAAGTGAAATTCAAATGTCACCAGATGTTTATGAAATGATGTTAAGACTTAGAAATTTTATGTTCGATAATGTCTATTTAAACGAAATTGCAAAAGGTGAAGAAAAGAAAGCAAAAGTGATCATAAAAACATTGTATCAATACTTAATTGATAATCCAGAATATCTTAAAGAAGAATATGATAGATGTAGTTCAGGAGATGAATTTATTGTTTGCATCAAGGATTATATAGCTGGAATGTCAGATCGTTATATCATAAATAAATACAGTGAAATTTTTATTCCGAAATTTTGGGGATAAAAAAGGGTTTTAGACTTTTATGGCGAATTTAATAATTCTAAGCTCAATCGAGTTGTCTAGGAATTGATATATATTGTAGTGTTTTTTGAGTATAACACAATATATAGTAGATAATTCGATATTTTTTCGAAAAGAAAAAGGGTTTTTATAGTTTATGTAGAATATAATCAAGTGACGTATATAAATCTCACGAGAGAAAAAGGTGGTTAAATGGGACGTTATGTTAATAACATATCTGAAGTTATATTAGATGCCATTGATTTGGAAGCGTTAATTTCTCAGTATGTAACGTTAAAGCGTGCAGGAGCAAATGTAAAAGGTTTGTGTCCTTTTCATAATGAAAAAACACCTTCTTTTGTTGTGTCAAAAGATAAACAGTATTATCATTGTTTTGGTTGTGGTGCTTCTGGCAATGCTATAGGCTTTGTTATGGCGATAGAGAATATGGATTTTTTAGATGCGATTGAATTTTTAGCAGAAAAAGCTCATATGGATTTGGATCAATATAGAGAAAAAGGACAAAGTAACTATAAACCTCAAAATAAGGATTTAAAGAAAAAGTATTTTGAGATTACTGGACATGCTGCAAGGTATTTTTATTCAAACTTAAAAAAGGACCAAAATGCGTTAACGTATTTTAAGAATAGAGGTATATCAGAAGAAACACTTAAACAGTTTGGATTGGGTTATGCAAAAGATGAATGGCGTGGCTTATTAGATTATCTTGCTAGACCTCCTTATAAAGCAGAGGAGCTTGAACAAGTTGGTCTTGTAATAAAAAAAGATAATAAGAATGATCATTATGATCGATTTAGAGATCGAGTGATGTTTCCGATTATTGATGTACAAGGGAAAGTAGTTGGTTTTGGTGGTCGTATTATGGGAGATGGACAACCCAAATATTTGAATTCACCAGAGACACCGATTTTCAATAAATCTAATACATTATATAATTTAAATTTAGCAAAGAATGAATTAAATAAGGAAAAAACTTTAATTGTAGTTGAAGGGTATATGGATGTTATAGCATTGTATCAAAATGGTATAAAAAATGTTGTTGCTACTCTGGGGACTGCTTTAACTTCAAATCATGGTCGTTTACTAAAACGTTATGCCGATGAGATTGTTATAGCCTATGATTCTGATGAAGCTGGTCAAAAGGCAACTCAAAGAAGTGTGGATATTTTAGAACAAGCGGATTTAAAGGTTAGAGTTTTGATGTTAACAGATGGTTTGGATCCAGATGAATACATTAAAGAATATGGTGTAGATGCTCTAATAAATAAAATTAATAAAGCGCTTAGTTATGTGGATTATCAGATTAAATTACTGAGAGACAAATATAATCTAGATTTTGAAGATGACAGAAGACGTTTTTATGAAGAGGCTTCTAAACTCATTGGGCCAATGCCTGATTCTCAAAGAAAGTTAAGATTGATGGAAGAGATTTCTAAGTGGACTCACACTGACTTAGACTATATGAAACAAAAGCTGATGGGCAGACAGCAAATGCCTTCGAAAGCTCAAAATTATGTAGAAAAACCAAAAATATCTGCAAAAAGAACAAAAATTAGAACAATTGAGACAAGACTGATGTATTTATCCTTGCTAAGTAAGCAAAATTTTGATAAAATTTTTAAGTTAGTGCAATTTAATAATTTGCAAGATCCGATCGTAAAGAAAGTACTGAATTTCTTAAAAGGTTATTATCAAGTTATGGATAAGTTTGAAATTGAATCATGTATTGATCATCTGGGTATAGATGATATAAAGTACATTCAATTGGTCTTAGAAAAATCTGTAGAACCTGTAGACTTAGAAAGAGAAATTCAAGTCAATTCAAGAAACTTCGAAAGTGAAGTAATTAATCAGAAAATCATCATGGTTATGAATAAGATGATGAGAATTAAAGAGTCCGATGAAATCTTAAAAGAAGAGAAGGACAAACAGTTGAAGCGTTTAAATGTACTTTTGGTAGATTTAAAGGAAGAACAGAAAAAGCTTATGAAAGCTTTGGGAAGATAGAAAGGAGGGTTTCATGAGTAAGACTGTATCGCAAGAGGAAATGATAGAACGTATTGCGAAAGTTGGTGCAGCAAATAATTATATCTCTTACACTGAAATCAATGACCTATTAGAAAACGTGAAAGTAAACCTAACAAGTATCGATGTGGTATATGAAGCGTTAGAAGAGAAGGGGATTGAAGTCATTACTGACAAAGAAAAAGATAAGAGAGAAAACAAAGCAACAGGAAAAAAAGAAGTTGCAGAAGACCTTTCTGTTCCTAAAGGTGTTAGCTTAGACGACCCTGTCAGAATGTATTTAAAAGAAATTGGAAAGGTACCACTACTTTCGGGTGCAGAAGAAATTCAGCTTGCTCAGGATATGGAAAATGGTTCTGAGTATGCTAGACAAAAGCTTTGTGAAGCTAACTTAAGACTTGTAGTAAGTATTGCCAAAAGATATGTTGGTAGAGGTATGTTATTCCTTGACCTTATTCAAGAAGGTAACTTAGGTCTTATTAAAGCTGTTGAAAAGTTTGACTGGAGAAAAGGTTACAAGTTCTCGACATATGCAACTTGGTGGATTAGACAGGCGATTACAAGAGCAATCGCTGACCAAGCAAGAACTATTCGTATTCCAGTTCATATGGTTGAAACAATCAATAAATTAATTAGAGTTAAAAGACAATTGATTCAGGAGTTAGGTAGAGATCCTGCACCAGAAGAAATTGCTCAGGAAATGGATTTACCTGTTGAAAAGGTAAGAGAAATCTTAAAGATAGCTCAAGAACCAGTTTCTTTAGAAACACCTATTGGTGAAGAGGAAGATTCACATCTTGGTGATTTTATTCCAGATAGTGATGCACCAGCACCGGCTGATGCAGCTGCATTTTCAATGTTAAAAGAACAATTAATTGAAGTGTTAGATACTTTAACACCAAGAGAACAAAAGGTTCTTAAACTAAGATTTGGTCTTGAAGATGGTAAAGCTAGAACTCTTGAAGAAGTTGGTAGAAGATTTGAAGTAACTCGTGAGAGAATTCGTCAGATTGAAGCTAAAGCTTTAAGAAAGTTAAAGCATCCAAGTAGAAGTAAAAAATTAAAGGATTTCTTAGAATAAATTATTCGGCAGACTTAGTCTGCCGTTCTTTATAAGGAGTATTATGAAATTAACCAATAGACTAAAAGCCATTGCAGAACTCATTGAAAAAGATGTTGTAGTAGGCGATATCGGTTCTGATCATGGCTATTTAATGGCCTACTTAATAGAAAAAAATATCATCAAACGAGGTATTGCCTCAGATATAAATGAAGGACCTGTAAAAAACTGTGAGGAAACCGTTAGAGCCCAAGGATTTGAGGATCAAATTGATGTGCGTTTAGGTGGTGGATTACTGCCATATAAAAGCAATGAAATTCATACGGCAGTTATAGCTGGAATGGGTGGTCAGTTGATTCGAGATATTATTATTGAGAGTAAGGTCTCTAAGACTGTTGATACCTTTATATTACAACCTATGACAGGCCAAGATGTTTTAAGAAAATGGTTGGTAAGCAATAATTTTAACATTGTTAAAGAAGTTATTGCCAATGAACAAGACAGATTTTATGAGATTCTTGTTGTAAAGCATGGTCAACAAGAGTTGACTAAAGTAGCGTGGATGAACCATATTGATATGGAAGATGATATAATCTATGAAATTGGTTTTAAAATGACCATGTCAGAAGACTATAAAGGTTTTATAGAAAAAAAGATTCAGAAATATGAAGTGATTAAGGCAAATATAGAAAAAAATAGCAAATCAAGTGACAAGTTAAATACTGTTAAAAACTATTTAGATAAATTGTATGAGGTGAAAAAATGCATACAAATATAAAAAAAGTTATTAAAGTGATGGATCAGATTGCTCCTAGACATTTAGCTGAATCGTGGGACAATGTAGGTCTTTTGGTAGGCGATGAGAATAAAATGGTTCAAAATATTTTAGTAGCACTTGAAGTGACTGATGATGTTATTAATGAAGCCATTGAAAAAAACGTTGATTTGATTATTACACATCATCCTCTTATATTTAAACCACTTAAGCAAATTAATTCTAATGACCCAATATCGCAAATGGTTTTAAAGTTGATTAAACATAATATAAATTTATTTACTGCACATACAAACCTGGATATATCTGAAGTAGGAACGTGTCACTATTTGGCTGATTTATTAGAGCTTGAAAGGGTAAGTTACTTAACAACAACTTCAGAAGATAATCTTTATAAGATAAACTGTTATGTTCCTGTGAGTCATAAGGAAGATGTTAAAGAAGCGATTTTTAAAGCGGGCGCAGGTCAATATGAAGGCTACGATTCATGTGCGTATGAGACAAACGGTAAAGGACAATTTAGACCTTTAGAGGGTGCTAAACCTTTTATTGGTGATATCGGACAAGTTGAATACACCGATGAGGTTTGTATAGAGACAATTGTGAAGCAAAGTGATCTTTCTAATGTCATAAATGCTTTACTAAAAGCACATCCTTATGAAGAACCAGCATACGATGTGATAAAAACTGAAAAAAAGATTAATCAAAGGGGTATTGGTGTTTATGGCTATACACAAACAACAATTATAGACCTAGTTAATGAGTTAAAGGACATCTTAGAAGTAGAACATCTAAAGGTAGTAGGTGATCTAAACAAGAAAATTAGCTCTGTAGCAGTTGTAACTGGTGCTGGGAGTGATTACATTAGACAAGCTGCTAAAAGAGTAGACGTGTTGATTACAGGTGATTTAAAATACCATGAAGCACATTATGCAAAGCAACTGAAGTTAAACGTCATTGATGCAGGGCACTTTGAAACCGAAAATGTTTTTATGCCTAGATTAAAGACATTACTAGATGGATACTTTGAAAAGAAGTCATATGACATTAATGTTATGGTTTCAGAATCGAATGTTAATCCTTTCCAGTTGATTTAATTTAAAAATTATTGTATGATAGAGTTCGAGTTTGATAATTGATCGCATGCAATTGCATGAGGAAAGTCCGGGCTCCATAGAGCAGGGTGCTGGCTAACTACCAGTGAAGGCGACTTTAAGGAAAGTGCAACAGAAATAGACCGCCTACTTCGGTAGGTAAGGATGGAACGGCGAGGTAAGAGCTCACCAGCATATAGGCGACTATATGGCTATGTAAACCCCACCTGGAGCAAGACCAGAATAGGAACTGAAGGGAAGCTGCTCGTTTCCCGTCCGGTATGGTAGGTCGCTTGAGCTTATACGGTAACGATAGGCCTAGAAAGATGATCAATCACGACAGAACCCGGCTTATCGTCAGACTCGAACCTTTGAAAACACTAGCGGTCACAGCTAGTGTTTTTTATTTTGTCGCCAATTTGTCGCCATAAATTTCAGACGTTAATTTCTGAACTGCTGATTTCTGCATTTCTATGCTTACGTGCGAATAAATATTCAAAGTTGTATTAATATCTGCGTGACCTAAACGTATTTGAATAGTCTTGAAGTCTACTCCTTGAGCAACTAATAAAGAGGCGTTTGTGTGGCGTAAATCGTGGAACCTCACAGGTTTATCAATAGATGACTTTTTCATCAATTTGTTAAATCTCTTAGTATAATAAAGTGGATGAATACCTTTACCATTTTCCCAAGTTAAAACAATATCATATTCCTTATTATCATATACATTCTTGCAGTAATTCTCACCATAGTAGAGTTTGTTTTTGTTTTGAACATTCTTATACTCTTTAAGAAATGAAATCAAACCAGACGATATATATAAGGTTCTAATGCTCTCCAATGATTTGGGTGTTGTCATATATGTATGACCGTGTACATACACCAGATTATTCTTGATTTTCAACGTATTCTCTTTGAAGTCGATATTTTTCCATTCTAAACCTGCAAGTTCACCTCTACGAAGTCCAAGCTCTAATTCGAGTTGAAGAGCAACAGTAAATATATAATCACGATAACTACTAATATCTAATGTATCCAAAATTGAGAAGAATTCTTTTACACTTAAAGTATTACCTATGAACTTATCTCTTTTTGGACGATCAACAAAATCACAAGGATTACGTGATAACACTTGCATCTTGATAGCTCTATTAAAGATATTGTTTGTTAGAGTATAGATATGCTGCAGTGTTGTTGAGCTAATATCTGTAAGGGAATACTCTTTTAGCATCTTTTCGATGTGTATAGGCTTAACCTTTTGTAACTTAAGATGTCCTAATCCTGGTCGAATGTATTTCTTAATTAAACCTCGATATCTCTCTGTTGTTGTTCTTTTTAATTTATCTTCAACAAATAATGCAAACCATTCATCAAGAAAATCATTGAAACTCATATTTGTAGGCTCAATGAATCCACTATCATATTCATTTAATGCATTTCTTAAGGCTACTTGAGCCTCGCGTTTTGTATCACCTGCAACTCTTTCGACTCTTTTTCTAGTACCCACTTGCGTTTCAATCTCAAAACAATAATACCACTTTCTACCTCGTTTTCTTACATATCCAGACATACTACACCTCCTAACTTTATGATACATGGATTAAATAAATGATTTAAAACGGAATAATCTGTGAAACAGATATTATACAGAATAAATATTTATCAAATTAATAACTATCAAGGTATTCATAAAAATCAGGATCCCAAATATCAACAATCGTAATAGTCGGTAAATCCATAAGGTATAAGTATATTTCGTCTCTTAATTGCCAGAAACAGTCTTTTCGTTTCATTAGTTCTAATTTCTTAACTATAAAATCTTCTGTTACTTGAAAGTGATCTGCAATATCCGAAATTTTAGCAAGGGTATTATGGCGCAAAAAGTCTAATAATAAATCAGTATCAATTAAATAGTCAATTGCCCATTTTATAGCCTTATTTTCTTGTTTCTCAATCATTAAGCTCCTATGATAACCATTTGAACCATAAGGAACATTATTGCCGATACAGGTAAAATAATGACCGATTTCCTCCGCTAAGACACATTTAACTCTAGGTAAATTATGTTGGAATCTAATATCATCAGATAATAGAATATAGGATGTTGTATCATCTTGCTCGTAGTAGCCTAGAAGTGATTCTGGCAATGTTGTTTGATCAAATGCTATGTTGTATTGTTGGATTATTTCTTTCAAATCTGATATGCTTTTCATATGCCTCCCTGTCGAACGTTTGTTCGTGTCAATTTTATCATAGGCAATCAATAAAATAAAGAACTAATTTTTTGATTTTATAAAGTTTAGTATATCGATTGAAATATAAAATAGAAAATTCGTTCATATACCTGTTTAACTTGATTTTCTATATTTTGTCTAGGATATTAGCAAACTTCTTGTCAGTTCTAGATATATTGAGATTTAGAAATCCGCACTCCAAGCTATAAATTGCTCTATTGATACAAATAGATCCTCGTTCAACTTTTAGATAATTTCATTGAACTATTTAGTCATTAGAGACAATATAATTCTAATTTGTATGGCTGAATCAAGAAAAATGAGTAAGAAAATCACTTTTATAAGTAATTAATGTACATTAAAAGTGATTTTGTATTAAAATTACTTTAAGAGAATAACATAAAAATTGTTCAATTTGAATTAATAAACTGAGTAGTTCGAAATAAAAGATTAACAATCAAATCTACTCAATTATTAGGAATAAATATGGGGATAAAGGAGGATTTATGGATTTAACATCTGTATTCATTAGTAATCTAAATGGGGGTCAACTACAGCGAATTGCGAAAGAAATTATAACTAGAAAACATAAGAGATTTACTATCGTTTCAAGTGTTGGTGGTGTTGAAGGAACTGAAAGAACCAGGGCAGGGATTCCTGATTTATTGTTTGAAACAGATCAGGGTGAGGCGGTGTACATCGAGGTAACAAATGATAATAAGAAAAAAAAAGTCATATCTGATGTTACAAATTGTATAGAAGATTTAAGTGATGAAAGAAACCCAATTATTATTAGTTTTCTTGGTTTTGATCCAAAACCTGAAGTACTATCAGAATGTAAAAAATTGTGTGAAAGAAGAAATATAAGATATTTATATTATACCAACTCAATGATTACCGAAATCTTGAATAACGAGTTTCCGGAGTTGAAAACCATTTTTGTGGAAAATATTGAGAATTGCAATCATCTTCATATAGATCTTTTTGAAGATAATTATACCAAAAGAATTAAATACATTCTTGAGAATATGCATTGGCTAGATTTTGAACAACATGAAGATGTGTTTCTATTAGTGTATGAATTAATTGATAATGCAATACTTCATGGTAAGGCTGATAAAATATATATAAATTTAACGGAATCAACTATTCAACTTGTAGATGATGGTCAAAATTTTAGTATGGAGTCATTAGATGGATGTATGGGTGGTGGCAGTTATACTTTTGATTACTTTAAATCTAAATATGTAGGGAAGTTAGTTGTTTCGCAAAAATATGTAGATGGTGAAAATATAACCACTATTGCTTCGGTCAACCAAGATAAAATCCTACTTAAAACTGATGTGAATTGTATCATTGAAATACCGAATAGGATATTAGGTCGTAAAATGGCATATAAAAAAGTTATGGAAGTCGAAATTGATGATGAGTGTGATCCAATATACATAAACATGAGGGTAAGAATTCTACCTCTAAGTGCAATCTATGGTGTACTAGAAGCAGTAGAACGAATAACTAAAGATCGAAATATTGTGTTACTAGTACCTCATAATCGTAGGGACTTTGTTGAAAATTTTCTTAATCAAACGGCACTTCAGTTAAGAGTAAAAATAATTTGTGTTAAACACGAGAATTAGGATAATCCGTGTCTCACTAAGTGAGTTGTAGTCTCAATAGTCAGGATAAGTCCAAAATGAGTGGAATATTATCATTATAATAAACTAGTATAAGGTATCTAAGGAAATTGACTCGAGTTACTTTTTGAAAATCTGAATTCAGTTTGAATTTCTGATATGTAGGATTTTATGTCTAATAATAAGTGAAAGTACTTTTCGAATTTCACTTTATAATTTAATAGTACAATAAATCAGTAACTTAAAAATCGAATCAGATTTATAAGTTTGAATGTTTGAAAGAAGGATTAAACGATTAAAATGGTTTTTAATGATGGTGTATGTGGAAGTCTTAAAAAACCACAAAACTATGGTAGGGGAAAATATCAAAGTGATTTCATTAGTGTTTTAATCTACCTCGATGATGGTAGACAGCCAACTGATAACGAAATCGAAGATATTCGGAGAGATCATACTGAAAAGAATCGTTTGACTTGGGAAAGTACAATACCTTTTGGTGGCAATTCAGCAGATATTTATGGATTTAATTTAGCTCTAAGTGTAGGCAGTACTTCAGAGATTCACTTCAGTTCTCAACGGCAAGAAGTATTAGAAAGGTTATACAGTATTTTTCCTAATGATAAAATATATCAAGTAGCTTAAGAGCTTCTGAAAAGGCAAAACAGATTTGCAAACTATTTATGAGCATTGTCTTGGTCAATAATTCATAAATAAGTTTACAATAATTATTGAAGGTTGAGAATAGATTATAAAATGAGATAAGATTTGTGCTGGTGTAATAAAGTTACAATATCAGGGGATAATCTGATTATGTCAAATTCCTCCTCAAAATTGAAAACTCTATATAAAGATACCTAAAGCTATGGATGAAATTGCTTTTTATGTTTCTCCTACTGATTCTGATAGGTATGAGAGAGTGCTTTATTTCAATAAATCTGTTTTGTAAAATTAACTTTTGATTAAGGAGAAAAACGGAATTAAAATTTTGATTTGATCAAGTAAATCTAGTTAGGTTATTTGTTGTAGATGAAATTGGTTGAATTTGGAGATGGTTAGGAGTAAAATGGAAGAAGGTAATTTTATCGAACATATGGTTTAGATATATTAAGATTCTATAGTAATGATTAGTCTTTGCGCTATTTTATGATATCATATTTTATAACTGAAGAGGTGTTCATGCATAAGACTCAAAAGAATGAACTTAAGTATAAGAAATATTTAAAGCGAAAACAATTGAGGAATTCGAAAGATAGACTAAATTCCTCTAATAAGAATCGTTCAGGAGCGGGTAATAAAAAAATAAGAACAGTTATTGAGTTTTTAGAAAATAAAAGTTTCAATAGTAGAATTCCATTAAAAAAGAGTAAAAACGGTAAGAAAAAATTAAAAGTTAAAATACCAAAGCAATTTTCATTCTCAAAAGATCCTGACAGTACCTTAGAAGTTTTAAGGCAATTAAGCTATTACTCTAAAAGGGCGATTAAACCGGAAATAGAACTTAATTTTAAAAAATGTGAGGAATTAGGACTCTGTGCATCCACTGTTTTAAGTTCGATCATACTAGAATTTGACAGGCAATCTGAAATTGATAAAACAAGTTTTAGAATTGGTGCTTCTTGGGTAAAGGTAGATAGTCAAGTACATGATATGTTAGAGATTAGTGGATTGATGAATCATCTTCATTTTCCAGAAGAGGATGAAATAATTGAAAAGAAAAAAGGTTATATTGTATTGCCTTTGATAAAGAGTAGAGACGATGAAGAAAAACCAATAGAGAAGATTAATGATTATTTCCTAGAGTGTTTAGGTGAACAAGGCTTTTCACTTGAAGACGATGGTGAAAATATGCTAGGACAGATGATTGGTGAAATGATAGGTAACATTGATGATCACAATAAAGGTTTTAACGAATGGTTTGCATGTGGTCACTGTGAAAAAGCATTTGAAGAAGAATGTAGTGAAGTTCAACTTACTATATTTAATTTTGGTGTTTCTTTCTATGAAGGTATTTATCAGGATGATACTAAGGAGTATTCTTTAAAATTGCTTGAGAAAAAATACATTGAGAATAGACATGGGACTATCGCTGAGTTAACTAAGGAAGAGTATTTAACTTTATTAACATTACAAGGTGATATCAGTAGAATTAATTCCGGTCCTTGTGATGATAGAGGCCAAGGAACAATGGATTTAATAGAAAATTTTGAAACAATTGGACAAACTGATAGATATAAATTAGAATCTTTAATGAGTATAACAACTGGAAACATTAATATAACATTTAGACCTGGAAATCGAGGATTAGCAGAGCGAAGATTGTTCTTAAATGATGACTACTCATATAATGATAATTTGAGATCAAGTGGTGTTATAAGAAAGAATAAGTATCACTTTCCAGGTTCTGTACTGTCTATGAAATTTTATATAGATAGACAGTTTCTATCTAAGAGTTTAAGGAATGGAGGAGCTTAGCATGAAAGAAAAAATAATAATACGTGATATTGTTGGTCTAAGCACAAAAATTCTTACAGGACGACAAACAGGAGAAAAATCTAGAGAACAAGTATCTTTAGATAAAAAGGATATGGATGATAAGAGTTATGAAGTTATAATAGATAACAACTTTAAGTCATTAAACTCTTCGTATTGGTTAGGTATGTTTGGAGATAGTGTAAGAAAACTTGGAGAAGAAAAGTTTAGAGAAAAATATTGTTTTATATGTAAAGACATTTTTATGGATACTGTAAATAGATGTATAACTCATGCACTTAAAGTGAAGAGGTAAAAATGGAAATTATACTGTATTTGGTTGAAGAAGTATCAAATGAGGGATTCTTTATTTCTCATATTACTGAAATAACTAGTGTTGTAAATCTTCTTATTGTAATTCTATTCTTCGTATTGACTTGGAATTCTAATAAAAAGCAACAGAAAGTTTCGATAAAAACACATTGGTTTAGAGAAATTTATTTACCTCGATATATTGATGCATTAAGAGAGTATGAAAGTGAAGTTATTCTATTAATGGAGAGAAATATATCTGAGGAAGATTCAGATGAGTTTGAAGAGGGATTTAATAAAATTCTTGGAGTTTTTTATAGTAAAGCTGAAATCTTTAACTCTGTAGAAGAGACATTGGCAAGCAAAGTCTTTGATTTTATACAAGATTCAGAAGACTTTATAAAGAATTGCTTTTACAATAGAGAAGAAGTTGACTTTAAGAAGGATGAGAATATAAATAAAGTATTTTCACTTTTGTATTCTTATGATTTAGACAAGCATACAATTTAAAATTCAACTTGTTTTATTAACGAAAGTTGTTGCATAATACTATAGTTTTATTTACTTAGCTCCATACATATTGAAAGCAATATTTGAGAAGGATCGACAGCTAATACAGTAGGTTCTTTTTTAATACATAAAATTTTTCTGAATTATGAGGATGAAAGTTCGAAATGATTAATGTGGATATAATACAAATGGTTAGCTGCAGTTATACCATTGTGTATAATTGGTTCATAATTTATTAGTAAATAAATGCTAATATTATTTCTTAAGATTCTCGTTAATAGTGTCATAGGCAGCTGTGTATACCGACTTTATATTTTCGGGACTTAACTCTTTTGGAATGTTGTCTGGATTTGTACTTTGAACTGTACTCCCGATGGCGCGCAAATATGCAATAGTAATATCAGTTGCTAATTCGTAAATTGGTTTTGACATATGTAAACCTCCTTGTTCGGTAAATTTTTATATGGACTACACGAAACTACCATACTAATATAATCCCAATTCCTCCATGATTGTTAACACTTCAATTAAATGCTTAGAATTCTGTTATAAATGTGTCTGTTTAAGAAGAATATGGTTGCTTCATGTAGTCCATATAGGTAAAAGCTGATAATTCTTCATTGTCAGCTTGATTCAGATTTAACCTCTACAGATGTTAATGTATGGTCTGCAGCACCAAAATGTTGAAGGAACATTTTTTACCATCTGCTTATGATAGACAGCACTGATTATGATATCTCTCAAGGTATAGATATTATAACATATTTTGTAAAAAAAAGTAATATTCATTATTTGATTTTGTATTGTGAGAACCTGAATTGGTAATGATACTCTTTATTGGATTCAAATCATAGCTTATACAATTTTGAATCCACACATATTATAGTATCTAGAATCAATACTTCTGGCGTTTTTATGATTTAATGATAGATTCTGTGTGGTAAGTTCATTGCTTTTATAATGGATTTATTTGGTGATTTGATATGTGATAGTTAATAGAAGGCTATTGGTAAAAAAGAAAAGGACTGGAGTAAATTATGATAAAAGGGATTATAAGCATAATATTAGGACTGATGGCTATCTTCATGCCTTCTAAATATTATTTTGGGGGAGGAAAATGTAAGCATACAGGAAATCTAGAGCCATCTATGTTATTTATTATATCTACTATGTGCGCTGGAATACTTTTAATTATAATCGGGATTTTATATTTAGTATAGTTCATTTCTGTTGTACTATTCATAGTTTTTTATTAACATTACTTAATAGCAATTAGCCTGATTATCATTAGATTATCACGCTAATTTTTTTTCATTAAACTTTTCATCTTCTATTATTAGTTGGCTCCATAACAAATGAGTAGTTTACCTAAGATCAAGTGATAAAATGGCTCAATCATAGGTTTACTAATGATTCTTCTCAAGAAAATATTTATATCGATTCTATTTTGAATGCTTAAACTGTTTAAAAACATATAATTAAGACGTAAAGTTATAAATATCATTTTATCTAATTGATTTAGAGTGCAGAATCTATTGAATAATAAAAGAAGCCATGTTTAACATGACTTTACTCATTAGCTTTATTACTTTCTTTTAATCTTTTAACCATCGCTCTGACCATTTCAACATCCTTATCATCTAATCCTTCAGTAGATATCGAATGAAAAGCACTATTGAGAGGTCCGTTTGTTTTTCTTATATTTGAACGTCCAAGAAGATAATCTATAGATACTTCGAAATAATCTGCTATTTTAATCTTCATATCATCACTAGGGGTGTTCACTCCCGTTTCGTACTGAGATAGAGTGGTGTTCTGTATATTCAAAATTTTAGCGAACTCTTTTTGATTTAATCTGTGTTCTTTTCTAAGTTGTCTTATTCTTTCACCAATATTAGTAGACATATATTTCCTCCTAGTAACGATATTATAGCATGTATAACAGAAAATTCACTTCAAGTTTCATGAAATATGGAATTTTCTATTGACATCCACGATGCATGGATGTATTATAAAATTAGTTCATGATTCATGGAAAAGGAGGTGATTGTATGAATGCACTTATTAAGTTAAGAAAAGAGAAAAATATTAAGCAGAAAGAAATGTCTAAAATGCTTGGAATAGCAAATTCAACTTATTCATTATATGAAACAAACAAATCTCTGATTCCTTATAATATAGCTAAGTCTATCTCGGAATTCTTTGAAGTGGAGCTAAATCAAATTTTTTTACCAACTAAATTCATGATTCAAGAATAGTTTAAACAATTTCGAAAGATAATGAAGGGAGGGAATATGTCTTTTGCAGATATTTTAAGGGAAACACGAGTTAAGAAGTCAATGACACAGAAAGCATTGGCAATAAAAGTTGGTATAACTCAAGGAAGGATTTCTGATTTCGAGGCAGGTGCTGAAATACCTAATGATATTGCAATTAGTATTATTAGTGTATTAAATTCTCCAAGATTGTCTTTAGCTTTTAGTCAGTTAAGAAAATCAGAAGTTATCAATATTCCAATACCAACTAATATCAACGATGATGTTGTAAATGTATTAGATGTAGTAATGGAAGAAGCTGAAGAACTTATTGAAGCAGGTAGATTATTAAAGAAGATTATAAGAAATAAGAAATCGCAGGATGATTTTACAGCTATTGAACTTGATGAGGTATTTAAGTTAGAAGAACAAATTGCAGATCTTATCCCATGTATGAGATTACACTTCATAACGATGGCTGAAACATTCAATATTGATATCTCGAGGATTGAGAAGAGAATGCTTCTGAAATTCAAACAAAAAAATCTAATAAATTAAGGAGGTCCAATGTCAGAAGGAAAACCAATCATTGAGATTCCACCAATTGGCTTAAACATTGAAGTTAGTAATCTTGATGAAATAATTGAAAAGCTTGAAAAAGCAAATTCACTTGCTTCAAAACTGATTAATAAAGAACCATTTGATGATTATTTAATCAAAGTTAGTGATGCAGCAACAATACTAGGTGTGAACGCTGCTAGCGTAAACAAGTTAATTAAAGCAGGAGCACTAAGAGCATTAAAACTAGGTTGTACTAAAATCAGGAAAAAGGAGTTAGATAGATTTATGCAAGAAGCTGAATCAAGTGGATTGACTTTAGAAGAACTTTAGGAGGTAAAGGTGCAAAGAGTAATAGATCAATTAATATTATCAAAAGATGATTTAGAAGGAAACATCAAAGAACTGATGTTGGAAAACAAGATTAAGAAAGAGATTATTGATGAATGTCAGGATGAGTATCGTGTGCAACTCATGAAAGAAGATGTAGAAGACAATGAGTTTTCAATGAATGACTTTAAGGAAACCATAATTGAGATCAATCAAGTAGTAGAAATGTTGTCAGTAGCCAATGAACTATCAAAAAAGTAAAAAGACCCTAGCTTTAGTCGGCGCCCAGGTCAATTACTTTATGTCATTATATCAGAGGTTGATGACGTTATCAAGGAGGTCACATGGAAAATCCAAGTCTAATTCAGATTGTGAGTTTTAAGAAGAAAAAGAGGCATTATATAGGCAAGGTAATTATTTGTATTTGTTGTCTAGGGGGACTAATCGTCCTAATGACTCCTTTCATATAGGTGGGGGATTATTCCCTCACCATTTAACGGGGTGCTAATGAATTATATAAAAGAAATTAATAGTTTTAGAGAATACAATACTCATGAACAAATACATGGTATGTCTCAAGCTTTATGGTATTTACTCATGCACATAAATAATAAATGCGGGTGGAAGTCTTGGTTTAATTGCACCAATACCTATTTGATGAATGAGTTAGGATTATCGAAAAACACATTGATTAAACATCGAACTGATTTGCAAAAACGGGGCATTATCTTGTACGAATCTAGAGCTAGAAAAAAACAATCAGGTTTGTATCATCTGAATAGTATGGAGAAAATGCTCATTAATATAGGAGTTGTGAGTCAAACTGGTTCAAAATATGAACCAGAATCAGAAGATGTAGGTCAAACTGGTTCAAAATATGAACCAGAATTAGAGGATGTAAGTCAAACTGGTTCAAAATATGAACCAGAATCAGAAGAGATAAGTCAAACTGGTTCAAAATATGAACCAGAATCAGAAGAGATAAGTCAAACTGGTTCAAAATATGAACCAGAATTAGAAGATGTAAATCAAACTGGTTCAAAATATGAACCAGAATTAGAAGATGTAAATCAAACTGGTTCAAAATATGAACCAGAATTAGAAGATGTAAATCAAACTGGTTCAAAATATGAACCAGAATTAGAGAATGTAGGTCAAACTGGTTCAAAATATGAACCAGAATTAGAGAATGTAGGTCAAACTGGTTCAAAATATGAACCAGAATTGAAAACTGGTTCACGAGATGAACACATACCTAAACATAGTAGTAATAGTAGTAGTAATATAACTACTACTACTACAAGAAATTCTGAATTTAAAAAGATCATAAAGTTTTATCAAGAAAATATAAGACCGATCACACCTTTTGAAGGTGAAAAATTAAATTCATGGTTTGATATCTTTTCTTCAGATGTGATTATCGTAGCTTTAGAAAAATGTGTGTTGTCTGATAAACGAACTTTCAACTATCTTGAAGGTATTTTGAGAAACTGGGAAACCAATGATCTAAAAACTGTAGAAGCTATTGAAGCCAATGAAAGAAAATTTAAATCTGGTATAAGTTCAAGTCAAACTGGATCTCAGAAAAAGAAAAACAGTTTTCATAACTTTGATGAAAGACCTAAATACTCAAATGAGGAGCTTGAGAAAAAACTAGGCATACGTTAAGAGGTGAATCGATGAACAATCAAGTTAGAGAGTGGTTAAAAGAAAATCCTGATTGGATGTTAAGAAGTGAATTACTAAGTTATCTGAGTCAACCTAAAGATTTGGATAGAATCTTTAAAAGTCATGAGTATGGCTTTCTAACACAAGATGGAGAATTTTATAATCGTTTGATTGAATTGCCGAACTTCGTAAACATCAAGCAGGTTGTAAGAGCCAGCTATTTAATTCCTTATGCGAGTAAGCTTCACTAGTCGCATTTTATTTGAAACATCGAAAGAACGTACATTCGAGAGATGAGTATGAAAAATCAAAATTTGGAGGATCAGATGCCGAGTTACATAAATGAATCAAATCAGATTAGATGGGATTTTAGAAATCCTGATTACTTACAAAAGTTTGAGCTTGGAGATAGTTTTTATTTCAAAGGTGAAATATATAAATTGTGTTATGTATCGTCATTACAAGTTACGACTGAATCAGGCAATGGACATTTCTTTGTTCTAACTGATGATGGACAGGCTCACACTATTAAAGCAACACTGCAGGAAGTAGTAGATTACTATGCAGATAAAGATATCTTAATCAAAGTGAAAGCCACTGGTTTTGAAAATGGCTTTGTCATTTACACACCAGTTTATACGGTGAAGTAATAATCACCGGTTATGGATGGAGATTTGATGATGAAAAGAAAAAGAAGTATGTACTCAAAAAGAGTGGACAGGATTATATCTGCTATATGGATAACGAAAAAACCTGTTTACCAAGAACAGAACAACAAAAGAAAGATGCAACATAAACCAATGGTTAGATATAGAATGCTGCAACTGATAGAAAATAGATTGCTAAGAAGGTGAACATGGTTAAGATTGAAGATTATGAAGAAGTACTTGAAAGACTAGAAGGTACCATATGTTTTATCGAAGGTATGGATGAAATCGTATCAAGTACACTTAGTTACTATGGTGTAAGCTTTGATGATTTATCTACTGAGGATAAAGATTATATTTCAGAGATCATTACCGAGTGTAACTGTGGTGTTATCAAGCTTGTTGAATCACTATGTGAAAACTGTGGAGGATAAATGTTAACAATTAGACAGAGACAAATAATAGATTATATAAATGAGTCGGTAGAGACTAAGGGGTTTCCGCCAACCATAAGAGAAATAGGTGAGGCTGTAGGATTAAAATCCACTGCAACTGTATCAGGTCATTTAAACAGACTTGAAGTAAAAGGTGTGATAAAAAGAGATCCTTCAAAACCAAGAGCAATCCAAGTTGTGAAAGGAGTCAATCATGAAAATTTTAGTTAAAAGCGAAGCTGAAAGAGAGTTGATGGAGAAATTCATGAAGGAATTGAAATCATCTGATATTATCCATGAAGTCTCAAAGGATGCAAAACTTACAGATGATGAAGGGTCATTCATATTTAATGGTTTTTTCTACTCAAATATCGAAATTGGTGATACTGAATCACTGCTTATGAATAGTGAGGATTTTGAAAGTGTTTGTAGTGATTGTGGTAAAGTTACCCACGGCATTAGAAATCGAGTAACAATTTCTTTGGATGAATACATATCTTTTAAATCAAATGAATCTAGTTACTGGGTTTGTGATGGTTGTTTGTAGGAGGCGCGATGTTATTAAGTAAATTAATTAAAACCATGCAGTATGAACTTAAGACAAAAGGTGATTTTCATCTTGTAGATATGGAAGATGAGAAACAACCCGTTAAAGCACTAAAATTTGATAATGACTTACAAGTCTACTACATCACCTATGATTTTGATAATGCTGTTATTGGCTGTTGTGAAAGATGTGGTATCGATAAAAAAGAGTCAGAATTCTATTATGACCACTGGGACCATGCTTACTGTGAAAAGTGTTTTGAAGATGACCATGAACTACTCATGTTTTCAGAAGCTATTTATAAGCTTGTTCAGGATAGAGACGGTTATTATAACTTAAAGAAGTACATAAAATTTGATGGTACCGAACTCGATTTTATAAAAAATGCAGAACAAAATATCAATCTTTACTGCAAAAAATATGGTTATACCTATGATGTAAAAGAACTTGTGAAAGTCTATAAAGATTATTATCTTAGGAATGCCTATATAGGTCATACGGCTAAAGAGTGTATTGAGAACTTAAAGGCTGATATAAATCTGCTGTATGAACATGGAGGATATGATGAATGATAAATATAAGGTACTAACTGATAGAGATAATATGCGTGATGGTGATGTTGAAAGAAAAGCATTATTTCATGTGTTGGCAGGTAACTCTGATTTATACAATCATGTGGATGATATTTATAACTTTGAAGATCATACAATTAAGCTGACTTGTTTAAATAAAGCATGGTTAACATCATCAACGAGAGGACTGATTAAGTTGGCATTTAATCTATTCAATAATTCTCAGAAGAATACCACTTATGATTCATTTGTTTACTTGGATTATAAAAATACTGTATTGGCTCTTGAAGCTATAAAAATAAGATTTGTGAGGTAAGAGATGGCAGTTATATATAATTATCAGTTTGTCCAAGAAAAGCTCTATGATGAGCTTAAAAAATGTGAAAAAAGTAAAGATAGAAAAGTTAGAGTGATTGCTCAACCAGTAGCTACTAAACTCATTAAGTTTTCCCTTGATAAAGATTTTGGACTTACTATCCAAAAGAGTGATAAAACACTGTTAGATTGTTGTACTTCTATCCTAGAAGATGTAGGACCATCTATTTCAGACATTGAAGTTTATAAGAGAGCGGTTAAGTTTTACTTTCCTGAAGCTGATATTGAGTTTTCCATGAATATCAAGGTACCAGGAAACAAGAATAGGAGTGATCAAAAGATTAACATTACATTTGATGAATTGTTTTAGGAGGGATTATGAGTCAACTAACAATAAATAGAGATGCTGGTATGATTGCCTATGAAATCAATATCATCAAAGATCAAGCAGATAAGTTTCTTCTTCAAAGCTCCATTGAGATTGGTAGAAGACTTAAAGAAGCTAAAGAAATGGTGGGTCATGGCAATTGGTCTAAATGGCTTGAAGATGAAGTGAATTATTCTCAAAGAACTGCTTCAAATCTTGTAAAAATTCATGATGAATATGGTCAAGTCCTCTTATCGGGTTCAAATTCGCAAGCGCTTGCCGATTTGGGTTACACACAGGCAGTTGCAATGTTAAAGCTTGATGTGGAATCTAGAGAAAACTTCTTAATAGTACATGATGTAGATGCTATGTCTACAAGAGAACTTGATCAAGAAATTAAGAAGGTCAATGAGATTAAAGAATCTAAAGAAGAACTCTTAAAGCAGATAGATAGGCTTAAAGGCTCTAATCAATCTCTAGAAAAAGACTTAGCTAAAAAAGTTAGAGATATCGAAGATAAAGAAAAAGCCATTAAGGATTATGTGGATGATATTAAGGCATTAGATAAAAAGGTTAAAGAAAAACCAAAGGTCTCTACTTCGGATAAAGAACTCAAATCATTGAAAGATGAAATCAAACTTAAGAAACAGGAAATTACCAAGCTTGAGAATGAACTTAAAGCCAAACCAAAAGAGATTGAAACTCAGCAGATAAAGATTGAGACACCAAAGGAAGTTGAAAAAGAGCTTGAAGAGTTAAGAAAAAAGGTTAATACATCAGAACATGAAATGAAATTTAAGTCTATCTTTAATGTCTTAATGGCTCAGTTCAATGAACTCTTAGGCATTGTAGGAGAGATAAAGATGAATGAACCAGATGACTATGAGAAGTATAGAAGTGCAGTGAATAAACTTCTTGAAAAACTCATCATCAGTGAGTAGGTGAGATTATGGCCAAAAGATTTAAACAAGATCAAATTGATGAACTCATGAAGGATGCACCTCTTTTACCTAAGACATTTGGTGATTGGATGAGATCAACACCTTTTACTGGTGTAAACTATATGTTTTACAAACGCATCAAGAAAAAACTACATGGCTATTGTAGTAAGTGTGGTGAATTAAAAATCTATGAAAATAGGAAATCACATAATGATACAGGGCGGTGCATGAACTGCAAAGCTAAGGTGACTTATAAGGCAATTAATAAAGCTAAATCATTTGTAGATGATGAGATAGTCAGTATTCTTCAAGAAATGAATGATGGTTATTTGATTAGATATTTTAAAGTCAGAAGAATCTTTAAATCAGTCAATGATGATACTAAAAGCTTTCCAGATGTGATATTAAAAACACTCAGTTATCCATCAATAGGCTATTACGAAGGTTCTAGAGTTTACATAAGTTTTAACAAAAGAGGTCTTAGTCAGTACAGATATTTTGAAGATGCCTGGTCCTATCTAGATGGCGATTGTAGGTGGGTTAACGAAAGAAAACGTGGATGCATAAACAATAAGGAACTTCTAAGAGCTTCAAATCCAGTCATGTATAAGAGAAACTTGAAATCAGTTTTAAAGAATTCAAAGTGGCAGTACTCAGGACTTAATCACTTCAAAGGTAAATGTATGAACATTGATGATTATCTGAGTACATATGAAAGGTATCCAGCAATTGAAATGCTCAGTAAACTGAACTATCAAATCTTACTTGACCAAGTTATTTATAGATCATGTTGGTGGGGTGGTGTGAGTGGTGTCTTAAAAATGAATGAAAAGAGACTCGGTCTAAGTAGCCAAGTGTTCAACAAGGCTAGAGAACTCAACTTAAAGATTGAGGGCATTGAGTTTCTAAACACCCTTGAAGAGATGGATAAAAAGTTAAGTGACAAACAGATACTATGGGCAATTAAAAATACAAATACTGAGACTTTTACTCAGTTACTCAAATGGATAAATCCTCAGAAGATTATCAACTATGTAGAAAAGAATACCAGTGACGATGGTGAAGATAATTATACTGGAAATAGTCCTTATAAGTACAAAGGACATTTCACTTCCATATGGCGAGATTATCTACAAATGTGTGAAAGATTAGAGTTAGATACAAATAATGATTTTGTCTTATTTCCTAGAAATCTAAAAGATAAACATGATGAGTTTGCAGAACTTGTAAAAGTCAAAGTCAGTGAAGAATTGAATCAAGGGATTAAGGTCCAATATGATAAGTGGAATGATTCATTATCATACCGTGCAGGACCATTAAATATTGAGGTAGCATCAAGTCATGAACTTATTCTCAAGGAAAGCCAAGCACTAAGACATTGTGTTGGTAGAGCGAGTTATGCAGAGAGGATGACAGATGGCAAACGGTTGATACTCTTTATCAGGAAAAACGATAAACCGTTTTACACTGTTGAGTTTGATGTGGAGGACATGAGAGTCATCCAAAACCGTGGTATGAAAAATAAAGATACCAATAAAGAAGTTAAGAAGTTTATGAATAAATGGAAAGTTAAAAAACTTATGTTGCTACAAAAGTCCAAGAGAGAAGCAATATAGACAATCAAAAGAAATGGAGGAGATATGGCAAATTTTGATTTTAGTGAGTTTTACAATGGTTCGGACTATCAATATGTAGCCCATCAAAAGAAATATACAAAAGAAGAGTTTGTTAAACAATGCAACATTGAAAATGAAAGAGAAGATCGTCAAGAAATTAAAGCTGAAGATGTTTATGAGTTTCAAGCCAGACATTATGTAAAAGCACCTGATTCAGTTTATGGTCATGAAGAACTAGAAAGTGGATGTTATTCATTTTGTAATAAAGGAGAACGAGGCAGTTTTCCAGTTTGGGTTGCTAATGTAGTCAACAGGTCATGATTGTTTCTTCAGAAATACAGTGAAAGAGGTGAGGATGATTCCTGATAAAAAAATACTTTGGAACAATGAAATGACTCTTGCAATATGTCTGGTAACTGAATTAGATGAAAAAGAGTTTGAAGAGAATGCATTAGAATCTCATATGTCATTAACAGGTGAATCTCTTAATGACAGTGAGTACAAAATAGAATCAGAACTTGATATTAGAAGATTGGAGGTTGTATAAAAATTGAGATACATAAAAGATTTGATGATTGAAAAGGCAGCACTTCAAATCATCGATGGTGAGGAAATTACTGAGAGTAAGTTACTTGGTATCAACGAGGAAGTAGAAGAGTTTATAAGACGCCATGTTATGAAGTCATTAAATTCTATGAGTACTTACAAGGCAGTCCTGTTAAAAGAGAGCTCCTTGAGAGCCTATATGTCTAGACTTGTTGATGATAAAGAGTCATTTTTAGAAGTGGTAACAGATATTTCTAGACTGTATGAGAAAGTCAGTAAAGGACTTGAAGATCCTTATTGTGATTTGTTGTTTGTTCAATATATCGCTGATGAACAAAGGTGTTATGCCATGTTAAGACTAGACTTTAAAAAGTCATACAATCACTTTTGTACCGGCGATGAATATGGATTACATGAAGCGAGTATTTTACCTGGTACCAATACAACTCTAACAAAGTGTGTGTTCTTCTCAAAAGGACCAGAGCTTGAAGTACTTGTCATTGATAAAAAGGAAAAAGTCGAAGATAATGACTACTTTGTAAATGACTTTATGGAAGGGCTTGTTATTAGAGATGATGTCTCAATGACCAGAAGAATCAAAAGTGTTATTGAGAGTTGGATCAATAAAAATCTTATGGACCAAATAGAAGCAGCCTCTTCTTTAAGAAGTCATCTACATGATTACCTGCAGAATGAAGACAAGTTTGTTGTTGAAGAGTTGGCTGACTTCTTTAATCATCCCACTTTATATGAGTCCTTGAGTGAACATCTAAAAGAAAGTGGTATCAAAGGAGAATTTCAATTAGATAAGACTTACATAGAAAAGAATCTACAGAGTAGAAGCTTTAAAACTGATTCGGGCTTTAATATCAGTGGCGGTTGTGATGGATTTAAAGATGTTTCAAAGTTTACTGTAAAAGAAAATGGTGATGGCACCATGGACTATATCATCAAGAATGTAAGAAACATTACTGAGAAGTAGGTGAGTATGAGAAAAGAGTTCGTAGGCGTTGGATGGTTGAGTGTTGGTAGTAGAAGAAAGTATACAGTGAATTTTCCTTTTGATAAAGAGGGCAGATGCAGACGTGTATATCTCTTTGAAGATCAAGTGTCTGTTCTAGAAATAAAAAGACATCCTAACATGAAGAAAGTATCAGACTTTTTAAATAGTAAGTCAGGTATTGAGTATCTCAATGAAAACTATGGCTTTAACATTGATACAGATATAAAAGCTTGTTGGAGCTGTAAGTATCAAAAGAGTAAAAAGAAATGTAGCGGCTGTAAAGATGAATCAAAGCATGAGTTTTCATGGACAATCAAGCAAGAATAACAAGAGGTTAAATGGAAAATAAAATAAAAGAACTTATAGATGCAGGATACACTGTAGAAGATATGTTAAAAGCGATAAGAGATTATCAAAGGAGTAACGCTCATGAAATCATAAGATGTGGGTCATGTAATAAAAGACTTGCAGATCTTGATAAAGGAGAAGTTATTATAAAGTGTCGGTGCGGTCAACTAAATAAAATATCATAGAGAGCCAAGAGCTTCAGATTAAATTCTGGAGCTCTTTTTTTGGAGGTAAGAATGGAAACTAGAAAGAATGTCATGAAAGAACTTAAGACTTATAACTTAATCAAAAATAGAAAAAAACTGCTTGAAGATAGACTTGAGCAGTACGATGAAAAAAGAAAACCAGAAGAAGAAACCATGCCATGGAAAAATGGATCACTTTATGACATGAAGATGGAATCAATTTTAGATGGCATTGATAAGTGTGATAGTATCATTGACAAAGTTGATGGATGGTTAAAAGATTTGGAACCACTAGAAAAGCTCATTATTGAGCAGAGATTCTTTATTGGTATGTCGTGGATTGATGTTAAAGATCAAGCGGGTTACAGTGAACGAACGCTTAGAAAGATTTACAGCAGAGGCTTAGACAAAATAGCAGAAAGATTAGGAGGCAGTTATGCAGATTAAAAAAAGTGAAATGACTCAGGCCAAAAAAGAATACAAAGATGAAGTTAGAAGGATGCTCAGAGAGTATAAATATTTGTTAGCAAAACATGAGTCGTGCAAGAAAGAGCTTGCTGAGTTAAATGGTGAAGTGACCGTTGCAGGGTTAAAGTTTGGAAGAACCAAAGTGCAAACATCTGGAATCAATAAATCGACAGAGTTCGATGCTATAAGGAAGTTGACAGCAGAATCAGAGCTCTTAAAGAAGATATACG